>Ga0304728_1000032_pt1 | contig 110461 bp, 142 predicted proteins | sample C_130625_MF_Meta_FD_190476 | JGI IMG/M metagenome (GOLD analysis project Ga0304728, IMG submission 190476) | Freshwater microbial communities from Lake Croche, Canada to study carbon cycling - C_130625_MF_MetaG (v2) (version 2) | ecosystem: Environmental > Aquatic > Freshwater > Lake | place... | reverse complement strand
TGTATAAGTCATTATTTCCTGAATTAAATTTAATTTCTGTATGATCGGTGAAAATTTTTACATTTTATAAAAAATAAGATGACTTCAAAAAGCTATATAACTGAGAATTTATTTTTTCATAATAGGAGCAATATGAGCGAATTTAAAGTTAAGTTGAACAATAGCAAGCAAGGAATGATGGATGTTAATCCAGCAACACAGGCTCAATTCTCTACTTCTGTTCAAAGAACTATCTTTGTTCAAGGGCCGGGGAGAAAATATCGAAAATTATTTGATGGTCAAACATTTATTGATTGCAATTACTGGAAAAAATTCGCATATCCTCAAATAGAACAAGAACAGGCTTTCATCGAAGTCGTTTCTGATGATGGTTCTATTTATAGTGAAAACCCAGCAGAAAATAATTTTCCTTCAGTTTACACCTTGACAGTAAATCCAGGAACAGCATTTGAAGACAATATTGTCGATATAGCTGGTGATACTGATTCATTCTCTAATTTTGTACAAATTAGTAATTTGGGATCAAATCAAATAAATGTTAGGCTTAATGGTTTGGAAAGTGCAATATTCACACTTGGACAGGCAGAAACTCAAGTTTTCAATAGTGGTGATCTATTGGTTACAAAATTAGAGTTCACAAATACCATTTCTGGTGCAGTTGATGCAGATGTTCAAGTTCTTTGTTCCGTAAGAACATCTTGTTTAAGTTAAACTTATATTGTTAGGCAACGGTGAAAGTAAAATAAATCAAAAATACCACTATCTTAAAATAGTGGTATTTTTTTTAAGAGAAGCAATGGCCGAATTAAAGAAATCAGAATACATACAATCAACATTGTCAATTAAAGATTTTTTTCAAAGAAGAAATCAAGTTTTGTTACATCATGACAAAGGTGGTTTGGGCGATGTTCTTATGCATCGAATGTTATTGACAGATATGCATAATCACTTGCCAAATGCAGAATTTACAGTCGCTTGTCTACCAGAATATGCCGAAGCAACTACTGATCATCCTTATGTTAAAAATGTTGTAGATTCTAGAATTGTTAATCCAAATGATTACATTGTGTGTTTTAATACCTGTGTAAGTATAGCAGATAGATATGAAAATAGAAATGCTCCACATTACACTATTCATCGGAGTGATATTTGGGCAAACTATTGTGGACTTGAATTAACAAGTCATGATATGTGTTTTGTTATTGACGAAGAAAGAAAAAATAGAATAAAAAAAGAATTAGAAAAATATAGAAAAAATAATGGGGCATTAATTGGATTTTCTCCTGTATCAAAAATGGCAAATAAAACACTACTGCCAAATCAAATAAAATGCATTGCCGATTATTGCAAAGACCACAATTTGATAGCACTTCATAAATCTCCAATATTAGATTGTGAAAAATTGCAATTGCCAACAATATGCCCTCAAAATTTAAAAGATTGGATTTGTTACATTAGTTGCATGGATTATATGATAACTGTTGATACGGCTGCTTTTCATGCTGCTGGAGGTTTAAAAAAACCACTGGTTGGTATTTTTACTTTTGCAAATGGTAAAACTTATGGTAAATATTATGACTTCATACTTGTTCAAAAGCATAGAGACAATGGAAATTGGGATTGTGGGCCATGTTTTGTATTTGGCAATTGCCACAAATCAAAAAAAACAATTAAGCCATGTTTGTCAGAACTTACTGAACTTGAAATTATAGAAGGAATTAAAAAGATGTTTGAAAAATGGCCTAAATGCACACTATATTAAATTTAAGAGGTTAATGTGGCACAACTTATAAAAGCTAGTGATATTAAGGTTATTACAAAAGATGGCGAATGTAAGCTGTCTATAAGTATAGATTTAAATATAAATCTAAACACTTCTGGCATAACTGTTGGTGTTCAAAACGCAAAAGTTGAGCAAAAAAAAGAAGAAAGTGCAATGTGGGAAGTTCCAGATTTTGCACAAATACCAAAATTAAATTTTGGAAAAAAAGCATAGAAAAATAAAAGGAAAGGTGAATAAAATGGCAAGTTGTGGCTTTGATGTAGGTACTTATAATCTGGTTTCTTGTAGAAGAGATGGAAATGGTAACTTTGTAAATAAAAGAGAAGTTAATGCATTTTTAGAATTACCATTAGAAAATAGGTTTGTTTTCGACATGATGAAACAAGCTGGTGTTCCTCTTATAGAAAGAGAAAATGTAGCATACGCTCTTGGTGAGGCTGCTGTAAATATGGCCTACACCATGAGCCAAATTGAGCTTAAAAGGCCTATGTCTGGTGGCTGTGTGAACCCAAAAGAAAGAGATGCTTTTCAAATTCTTTCCATCATGATTCATGGTCTTTTAGATGGAGTAAAAGAAAATAATGAAACAGTATATTATTGTGTTCCAGCAAATGCCATTAATGAAGACACAGATGCCGATTATCACCAAAAGGTTTTAGAAGCAATATTCAAAGCATATAGATCCGAAGAAGGATATACAGTTAATGCATACCCAATTAACGAAGCTCTTGCTTTGGTTTATGCAGAATTAGGGAAAAAAGCTTATACTGGCATTGGAATCTCATTTGGTGCAGGGATGGTGAATCTATGCTATTCAATGTATGGGAATCCTATTTTCAAATTTGCAATTGTGAATAGTGGAGATTGGATTGATAAGCAAGCAGCAAAGGCAACTGGCGAAAGTCCGACATTCATCAATAAAGAAAAGACCAAAGTCGATCTAAGTGCGATTCCCACTAATTTAGTCGAAAGAGCAATTCAGACACAATATAGAATTATGATTGAACATACGATAAATGAAATTAAAAAAGGATTATCTACTGCGAATAAAGCAATTCACACTGACACACCAGTTGATATTGTTATTGCTGGTGGAACTTCATCCCCACCTGGCTTTGATAAATTGTTCAGAGAAACTTTAATGCAAGCAAAACTTAACATTAAGATTGGCGAAGTTATTAGACCAGAAGATCCTTTATTTAGTGTTGCCAGAGGCTGTTTAATTGCTGCCGAATCCGCTAGATAATTTTTAAAATAAAGAAAGAAAGAAAGAAAGAAAGAAATGAGTAAGCAAAAAAATGTAAGTGATTTGGGAAGTGCCGCATATTTACTTATGCATGATTATAAGGTCATAGGAAGAAAAGCAAAGGATATTTACTTCTTAACCACAGATGAAGAAAATCCTGATAAATTTGATCAAATCACATTAGATTATCTCTCTAGTGAATTTCACAGATTTGATGCCTGTATCATGTCTCTTAAAAAAATTGGAGATTATCACTTTCAGTCAAAAAATCAAAGATTTGTAACAGACCTTGGTGCAGCAGCATATATTTTAATGCATAAATACAAAGTTCTTGGCAAAAAAGGCAAAGCTATCTATTTCGAAATAGAAGAAGACGGTTGCGATAAATTTGATGAACTTAGTTTGGAATACCTATCAAGCGACTTCCATAGATTTGATTCTTGTCTTATGTCTTTGAAAAAAATCAATGAATACATGAGCAATCAAATAAATTGATAATAGCAATTATCTAAATCATCATATCTCCAACTATATACATTTAGTAATAATGGAGAAATTATGGAATTAGATCACGACTTAAAAACAAAAATCGATACAACGGTAGATAATCTTGTAAACATATTAAAAAGAGATTTATTATCACCATCATCTCCCAAAAGAGGCATATGGGATAGATTTAAAAATTGGATGTCTAATGTTGTATATGGAAGATATGGAAAAACTAATCCTTATTATTTCGTAAATCGTTTAGGCGATATGGGTGGTGTTCCACTTCCCGAAAAAAATAAACCTGCATCTAGTGAAATTCCCATACCCAAAAAAGAAAACTACAATCCAATATTTAAAAAAAGATTAACTATTGAAGAGTATAGAATATTGGGAAAAGAATTTGAAATATTTGAAAATAAATTATCAAATATTTTAGAAGTAAGTATGCCTAAAGGTGCAGAAAATTTACAAATTATAAGAATGTTAGATGATCTTGCCCAAAATTTAAAAAAAGCTATTTCAAAAATTGTATCTGATCATATGGCTATTATGGCGACAAAAGGAGTAACAGCACCAGTAGAAAAAACAACAGAAGAACCAGAGCCAACAGAAGAACCAGAAAATACAAAAGATTCAGAGCCAGTAGTTCGTCATGATATTAAACGGGATTATGGAGTTAGAATAAACAAAGCTTTAGAAGATCTTGAAGATGCATTTAAAAATAAAGGTATGCCAGAAGAAATATATAATTCAATAAAAAAGAATCTTATAGAAATAGGAGATCACTCTCTATGGAATGGTTGGCAACCAGATGTTGAAGATGAATTGACAGATTTGGAAAACAAAATAAGTGGTGTGTCAACTATGAAAGTCGAACCAACTTTTTATAGGGATAAAGATGAACTTAAAGATGGTACTGAAGAGGAATTTCCTTTTGATGTTCCAGATACTAAAGAAGGACTTGAAAAAATTAGAAGAAAAATCAGAACCAATAAAGAGTATAAAAATGCTTTTAAAAATTGGGGAAAAATAGCGTCAGAAGAAGATATAGAAATTTTCAATCAATTAGATGAAAAAGTAGACAAAATATTAGTTGGAAGAGAAGATATTTCTTTAGATATTCAAGAAAAAATCATAAAAAAATATAAAGTTTTTGTAAGTCATGTAATTAAAAGCCAAGAAAAAAATGACGAAACAATAAAATTTGAATCTCGCATTAGTCCTTTGTATTCTTTAAGCTTAAAAGAAAAAACAATTTATATAAAAGAATTAATTTCTGAAAGATAGAGATGATTATGCCATTTTTAAGTAAAGCACAATCTAAAAAATGTTTTGTTACAAAAGGATTTGGAGGAAAAGTGGATTGCGAAGAATGGGCTAGAAAAACCGACTATAAAAGCATTCCAGATAAAATAAAAAAATCTAAAATTAAAAGAAAGTCATTTAAAGAATGGCTTGAATTAAAAGAAAAAAGATAAATTCAATTATCAAAGCCAGTAATTTTTGATGGAAGTTTAGTTGGTGGTAATTCGTAAAATCTAAAAATCTGTTCTTGACTCAAACTACCATTCCCATTTTTTTTATTTGACTTATTTTGTGCAGAATTTTCAGATTCTCCACCATCAGAATTCGCTTCTCCAACAAGGGTTTTTCCAGACATAATCAATTGCATGGCCTTAGCTGCCTGTTTGTGTAATTCTTCTGTATATGGCAATCTATAAGCTCTAGGCTCTGAATTATTTTTCTTTGAAGAAAATGGCTTTAAAAATAGATTGGTGTCAATCTCCTTGACATTATTATCATCATCGACTTCAGTGGCCCAAATGAAAATATTGCCAAGATGTTTAGAATTAGTTTTAGATGGTTCTTGCACCAAAAGCCAATGAATCACTGTTTTATTTGGAAATTTAGATTCTGTTGCCCAACCACTTAAATCACTAAGTGAAAACCACATGAGAAAACTAAAATATAAAGACAAAAATACAAACACAAGCTTAAAATACCAAGCTCCCCTAGAATACAATATAATCCATAAGCCTATAGATGCTAAGATAATGAATGTTAAAGGAATTCCAATTGCATTTATGTTCATTTTTTCCTTAAGGTGTTTCTGGTGGTATTGTTGGAACATTTGCTGGCTGTTGGCCTTGTTTGTTTCTTGTTCCCAAAAGCTTCTTTTCTAAATCAGAAACACTTTCAAGATCACCTTTAGAATTTATTTTAAATCTAAATGCTGTTTTTTCATCGCCAGCTTTATTTAATGTTATCTTTCTTTGTACCAAAACGGAATAAGTAGGACTTACTTTTTCAAGCTGAACTGTAACCTCAGTTGGAACTTGATGATTAAAGTTATATGCGTGAATATTCACACAATATTCCCCAACAGTAGTGCCACGCAAGGTTATAATTTCTTTGTTTTCGTTATATGTTATTTTCCCAAAACGAGTGTTTATAGTGTCATTCTTATGACCCAAATCATCTCTATCCAGATGCATCAATCCATCTTCTCTACGCACAAAACATACCAAATTTCCTTCTGGATCTTCTACATATGCATCAACATCATTGTCTAATTCTTTTGGCCATGTAAAGGTTATGAGATATGAAGCTTTAACATCTGGTGTTTTTTTATTTTGATTTATAAGTGCGAAAGCCAAAACAAAAAGACAAGCAAAAGCTAAAAGCATATTAAATAGCAAATCTAAAAAAGATGTATTGCAGCTATAGTTTTTTCTTATTTTCATATTTAATCTTTTTTATGTTTAAGAGCATTTTCAAGTTTATCAAGTTCTATAGAAACCAAAAAAAATTGTAATTTTAAAAAAGAACCACAAACTAAACCAACTATTGTTGTATACAATGCTGTTGCCATGCTTTGACCTAATTGTGATAATAATTGTTGTACTGTTTGTATGTTTTGTATATCCAATGTATTAAAACCAGATAACATCATTATAAATCCAACTATAGTTCCTATCATTCCAAGAGTCAGGCACAATTCACTTGTAAACCATCCTATTTCAGCCTTGTTTGCATAATCATTTAAGGCCAATTCTCCAAATTTTTTACCATTTTTACAAATAAGATAAGAAATGTTTCCGCAAAATATAGTGCATATTAAAAATACAATATAAGTAAAATAACTTATAAAGCTACTGTCCTTAACCCAAATTTCTTTTGCAAAACCAGTATATGATGTGAATATTGATAAAACGCATATTATAGTAAAGATCAACCACCACTGTAAGAATAAAATATATTTCATGTTTTTCCTTTTTGTAGTTTCGCAGTTAGCTCCGCTAAATCCTCTATATTTATGAATTGATCTTCATTTGTTTCACTTGTTTTTTTAGGATTTTTCATATTCTCTTTAACTTCTTCAATGATCTTAATGTGTTCTGGATTTTGCTGATCGAGAACTTGTTCCTCGATAATGCCAATAACCTGAGAAAAAAAATAGAAGTTTTTACAAGCTGTCAATGCATGAGTGGTAAATATCCCATCATCATCAATTTCATCGACAACACCAGTGAAAAAATCTGCAAATTGAGCATCATTAAAGTCTCTCTTTGCTATAGGATGAGTCAGAATTGTGCAAATTTTCCCTTGAAATGTTTGCTTTAGGTTTTTTACTGTTGTTATTTTCATTGTAATTTAATTGAGTTAATGTTTATAAAAAACCAAGAATATCACCAGACATTCCATGTGGTGCCAAAAAATCAACAGCTTTTTGTTTTTGTTTTATCCAAGCATTTAAAATTACTGCCCCAACTTCAATATACATCTCATTCCAATCATTGTACTGTTCTGGTGGTCTTACAAACATTAGCTTGTCATTAGAATTTATGTTCTTACTTAAAGATAACATATTCATCATTTTAGCACTACCCTGAGAACCTGCCTTGTCTCTATCTAAACAAATAACAATCTTATAATCAGACAGCATAATTGCTTGTTTTTCGCTCATATTCTTGCCACCACACGCAGCAGCACTCAATTCGCATAATTTCAAGCTTATTGCATTAAATTCGCCTTCGCAAAGGTGTAATGTTTTTCCTTTTTGTGGCCAATTCCCAGCCATATAAATCACATCTTCTTTTCCAACACCACATTCTTTTGGTGGCCCTAAATATCTAAGTTTTGCTTTAGGACTAATATGCCTTGAGTTCCAATAAATCAATCTTCCATCACGACCATAATAGGGAATGACAATCCTAAACTTATATGGCTGTTCCATACAAACATAAAGACCATCTATTGGTATTTTCCTACGAGACAAATAATCTTCTGCATGCTTTCTGAACCAATTATTTGTTCCAAGCTCAGATATCAAATTAGAACCATAAGGTAATTGTAAACCAGATTTTTGCTTAGGCTCTTCTATAACTTCAGATTGATCATTAAAAAATTCATCCAATTTCTTTTCTAATTGTGCTATTGTCTGATATCCAAGCAAAGTAGATAAAGCTTCTTCACGAGAACACTTATCAACTAATTGAACAAGTTTTACCAAAGAACCCTTTTGATCAGTCTTCCAACAATGATAAACACCAAAATCTCTAGATTTTTTGCCACCAGTCGGATTGCACCACAAATGATGTTTTGTATCATCTGAAAATATACTATTTAAATGAATCTCGTTACCTTTAACAATCACATCGCTAAATCTAGATTCTGCCCATTCAACAAATTTGTCAAAATTTATTGCCATTTTAATTCTTTCTCTTTACAATTAAGCGGAGAAACAAAAATGAACATTGAACATATCTCGGTATCTAGAAAACAGTGCTTCGATACTTGTCATGCCCAATACAAATACAGGTATCATTTGAAAATTATATCAAATGAACCAGTTGCTGACCACTTCACATATGGAAAAATTGTTCATAAAGTTGCAGAACATTATGTGATGGAAAAAGGTAAAAAACCAATAGAAGAAATTGCCTCAGAAATTTTGACTGGCAAAATCATGTTGGAACAGGACAATCCTTCACCACCATTGCCTTCCCAATACAAGAAAAAATTACCAATTCATTTGGCAAATGTCAAAACAATTACCGACAAAATTGGGTTTGATGGCGAATTAGAGTGGGAATTTAATTATGATATTGATCCGCCAAATAATAAAAAAATAAAAGGATTTATTGATCGACTTATAATTCGTGGAGATAAATTCTTTATTCTTGATTACAAAACTACGAAACAAGGAATGTGGCGAAAAAATAAAAGTAATATAGGAAAAGACCTACAATTAAGAACATATGGAAAAATAATTCAAAATCACTTTGGTGCAAAAGCAGAAAACATCAAAGCAGCTTTGTTTTATCTAGAAGGATCTGAAATAGTATCGACTGGATTCACACAAGAAAGTCTTGATTCGGCACAACAAGAACTTATAGAAACTTATGATCGCATAGTTTCCTCTGATCCATCTTTAGTTGTTGGATCAGTAGGAAACCATTGTAGATTTTGTGATTATAGAAAGGTTTGTACTTTTTATAAAAATTAGTCACGAAGGACTACGCCAGAAAGTACTAGCCAATCAGGAACAATATTAATTTCCCCAGCAGCCAAGCTTTTTTCCCAGCCTTTATGAGCATCCTTGTCAGTTTGAGGCATTAAAGGCCTTGCGTTTGCTTGATCTTGTTTTTCTTTTACGGCTTGTAATCGCAATACATTTTTCCACAAATAATCAACTGCTTGATTTTCATCTTTTATTTCTGGTATTACTTGTGTAAAAATAGATATATGTTCTGGTTTAGCCTTTAAAATTCCCAATGAATAATCTTTAAAAACTTGCTCAGATGTAGTCATTAAATCCACTCCACTATCAGGCTCTAATATTACTGTGCCACTTTTTGCAGTTAATGCCAATTGAGTTTTTTTTAATGCATCAAGAGAAGAATTAATTCCTGATAAAACCCTACAATTAATTTTTGATTGAGGATTAAAAACAAAATATTGTGACCATCTATGATGACCATCAATAATTGCATATTTTCCATCTTTTGTAGCTCCAACAATAACACTTCCAGGAATAGCACCTATATCGCCAGATAAAAGTTTTGCCAAAGAACCTTTAAAGTTTTCTAATCCATTTTTGACTGATTTACTTAGATAAATTTCAGCTTGAGTTGGAATAAGTGCGGTCACATCAAGTGGAACATTTTCAGAAACACTTATTTTATCTTTTTGTCCATCACCACTTTTCAATAATTTTAAAAATTCTGGGTTACTTATTGCAGTTTTCAATTGACTTATAAAATTTTCCATATTTGGAGCATCCAATATAGATTTTAATACTTCTGTAACTTGTTGTTGTCCTGCTGCTGGTTGTTGTCCTGTAACTTGTTGTTGTCCTGCTGCTGGTTGTTGTCCTGCTGCTGGTTGTTGTCCTGCTGCTGGTTGTTGTCCTGCTGCTGGTTGTTGTTTAGCCACTTGTTGTTGCCCCACTACTGGTGCTTGTGGTGCTACTGGTGCTTCTTCTTTTATTTGGCTCCAAAACTCTAAAAATGATTTCATAATGACTCCTGTTATTGATTTATTATATATAATATAAATTTTTAATTTTCTGCTAATAATCCAGATAAAGTTAACCAATCTGGGATGACATTTATTTTTCCTTGTTCTAAGTCTTTTTCAAATCCTTTGGCAGCACCACCAGTTTGAGGCATTAAACCTCTTGATTCTTTTCCTAAATTGTATTTTCTTATTTTCAATACATTATTCCAAAGAAAATCAACCACATCATCAACATTTTTGGCCAAATTCTTATCAATAAATATTTGTAAGGATTTTTCTGTAATTATATTTTTAATATGGTTTTCAAATGATTCGTAATCTATGGTGAATAGATTAGTCTCATCTCCAGAAGCTAAAGGAACACGACTTAATTTTGCAGCAACAGCTAAATGTGCTATTTTTAATCCTCGTAAATATGAATTTAAATTTTCAATTATCAAACAAGGAACTTCTGATTGTGGATTGAATAGAAAATATTGTGACCATCTATGATGACCATCAAGAATGAAAACACTACCATTCACCATACAAGTGACCACATAGCCCTTTACTTGTGCATTACCATCAAGGAATTGTGCAAGGTTGCCAAATCTATCAGTTAGTCCATTGTCTAAAGATGATTCAAGAAAGATTTCATCTTGGGTTGGAATTAAATCCATTACAGATATATCTTTTCTTGTGATTTTCAAAGCATCATTCTCATCGCCAGATTTTAAAAAATCAACAAAATTAGGATTAGAAATAAATTGCTTAAGGTTTGATACGAAATTTCCAAGATCAAGATTATCAGACATCATTTTTCTTAATGTTGATTGAAGTTCGGTATATTCATCAGAAGATAAATTGTTATTTTCTTTATAATCTAAAAATTCTAAAAATGTTATCATATAAAAACCTTAATTTGGAATCAAAATATATTCTTCATCATACTTATGCTGCCTAATAGTTCTATCAATAATTTTTAATTTTTTAGCTAAATCAAAATCTGGTCTGATCTTGAGTAAAAATTCATATCCATTTTTTGTCCATATGTCATGAATTACTGGTAGTGGCGTAAAATAGCCTTCACTCGTTCCTTTGTACATTGATGTTGCCCAACAAGTTGCAATGTAATATTTATCATCCATTAAACCACCACCAGAACGGCCTGGTCTTGGGCTGTTTCTTATTGTTGTGAGACTTTCACTAATTACACCAACCACTTCGACCTCATAATGAGCCACTTCGTCACCACCATCACATCCACAACTATGCATAATACTACCTTTTTTATACTGGTAATCTTTAGGTGCAATTGGAAAATAATTTGGCACCCAATCTGGTTCAAATGAAACAAGTGCTGTATCCGCATTGGTAATATGATTGTAAAAAAGGACTTTTGCAGTATATGTTTTTGGTTCTGCTAATTTTTTTTCATTATGAAACCATGTGATAATCTTACATGTTATATTTCTTTTTAATCCTTCTTGAGTACTCATGGCTCCGTTATTCCAAAGATGACCACATGTCGCCACATAAGCTATGTTTTTTAAAGAATCGTAATAAACTATAGTTCCAGAACCAGAACCATCTGACACAGCTATTTTAACCGATGGTGACAACCATTTTCTAAATTCAATCCCTCTTTGCTCAACAGGTGCTTCGCCATAATAGCCAATTTTTGATGGCAATAATGGCATTTTGTCAAGAGGATGTACTTTTATTTCTTGACCAAATGCCAAATTTGTAGATAAAATGGTAAATAAACAGAAAAGGTTTATAATAAATTTTTTCATATTTCCTCTTTTAGAGTAATCCTTTATGTATATAGACCAAAATGTTCTAACTCTAACGGTATCTCATAATATCTTTCTTACAAAAGAGCAGAGATATTTATTTGCAGAACCAGATGCAGAAATAGAAGCTATAGGTGTATCAATTCCGGTATGGTATTTAAATGGAAAAACATCAGAACCTGCAATTGAGGTTTTTTGTAAATATAAGCTCAAAATAGATGATGGTAAAAAGGCAGTCACAAAGTTTGATGAAGGTTATAATATATTTTTACCACCATTCTTAGACAATAGCACTTTGCCAATAGGTATTATGCTTAGAGATTCAAAAGATGGTGGAAAAGAAAGTCTACAATACAAAGAATATAGTCGTATAAAAAAGAAAACTATAAATTACAGTATAATTCACATTATTGAAATATATGACGATCAAAGATTAATATCAACTATAGTTTAAGGCACATCTCTAAGAGATAAGGTCATTCTCAAATTAAGCACATCTCCACTTATCAATGTTGATGGGGTTGACAATGAAACGCTTGAAATAAGACTACCTGTATTATCTGATTTATTTGTCAAAAACAAATTATACATAGGGCCATAAGAACCACCACTAGCAACAAATGAAACCACATTAGATAAAGCTTTATGAATACTAGTTTCCGCAGAAATAGTCCATCCTGTATTACCTGTAGATGTTGAATTCAATGGTTGTCTTGTGTATCCACTTCCAGTAGGTTCGCCAACTAAGCTTGTCATACTGTCAGCATAAGCTATTGCTGCTCTTGAGTCTAAGCCAAGATAATATATTGGTGTTGGCAGTGTGCCATCATTATAAAATAAAGTTTTTAAAAATAATTCTTCTCCTTGAGAATGAAGAATATTATAAAGATTTTTATCTTCCCAAATAACTTCATTGTTTCTTATGTGTTGTGCATGAGTTATTTTTAAAATTCCATTCCAATTTGTTTTCATATTTTCACCTAATCTATAATAGTTTTTATTTCTTTGTCTTGTTTTATAAATGACGAATTAATCTTATTTTGCTCAAAGTTGATTAACTCGTCAATTTTAGAAATAGCCTTTTTTGCATCTATTGGGTTTATTAGTGTGCCATTTTTTAGAACCATATTAGAAGATACAAATTCAGACTTTTTGTTTTCTTTGATTTGTTTTTGTTCAATTTTTTGCAAAGCTGTTTTCAAATGGAAGTTTATTTCTGCCATTTGAAAATCTCCAGATGTTCCAGACAAGGCCATGGAAATATAATTTTTAATTTCATTTAAATTAACTTTCATGTGACTCCAATTCCAGATATCTTATTTTTTGCAAACAGTCTTTAACTCTAAAAAAACCTTCTTCAAAAATTATTTGATTTAATTTTAATTTAATCTTCCAAATATCCATTTCATTTTTTGGTTCTGGTCTTTTTAAATCCAGAGGAAAATAAAAATATTCATTTATTTTATTTAAATAAAAGTTTCTTTTAAAATTGTTTATCTTTTTTTTATTATCAGTTGTTTCTTGAATATAGAAATCAAAATAATGTTTAATTGGATTAAACAACCTGTCTCTTAATATTTCAAAATCTTGATTGCAATTAGATATATCTTCAGACACATACTTAATACCATTATCATCCATTAATAAAAATATATTTCCATCGCCAACTTGAATTTTTGCAGAATCATCGGTTAAAATATGAACAATAACATCAGTTCCATTCCAATTTGTTTCTTGAATCGCTTCATTTATATAAATATCTAAAATTTTAAATTTATTTAATGCCTTTAAACACTTTGATTCTAATACAAATGAGATGTCATCCAAATTAACATCCTCTTTTAAAAAATAAAATGATTTAATGTTTGTAATATTTTCTTCTATTCTTCTAATTTTATAATTTTCTCTTACAGATGCCCATTCAAAGAAATGTTCAAATTCTTTTAGATATTCAGATTCGTTAGGCGAACATATATTTAAAAGTAATTTAAATTTTTTTGGATAATTTATAAAATCTAAATCTTTAGATAATTCTGACAAATCAATATAATACTCACGCAATTCACGCTTGTTCTTAAAAACAAAACATATGTCTTGCACATTTTTTTTATATTCAGAAATATCATAATTCACTTTTGATTTATGATATTTTTTTTCAATATATTTTTGTAGCGACATAATTTACCATCCGAACTCTCTTAGCAAACTTTCATTTTTTCTTCTGAAGGAAACGCCATCAGAATTATAGATATCATCTTCATCAAATAAACTAGATTTTGTAATTTTAAGAATGTCCTCTGGTTTGCCCTCTTCTAGTTCTCTTTTTATTTCTTCGTAAACTTCATTATTTATTTTGTCAATTCTGTTCGTATCAATAGAAGCCCCTAATGGAATATCTTGCATCATGGAATCTCTAACATATAATGCCATGCACATTGACATGATAGCGTCATCGTGCTTTCCTTTTTGAGCTTGTGCTTTTTTAGTCGTTGAATTATATTCAAATGTACCAAGTTCATTTGTAAATCTAATACTATTTATTCTTATTTGTTGATTCATTAATTTATTTTGTAAAGTTTCAAGAAACAATGGGCGATTCACCTGACCCATTTTTATACCAGCCCTAGAATTAGACTTGGTCGAATCAAAATACAAATTGTCATAATACAATTGATTTTGTAAATTATTTAAAACAGCTATACCAGGCCCCATATTTTCAACAACCATAAGTGAATTATTATAGTAAATTCCAACTTCTTTTAATGTTTGTGCAAATAGATGTGGAGGTATGGTATTTGAATAAAATTCTGCAACTTGTTCTAAAGTCAACATGTCAATTACTTGAAAACAACTATTATCATTGTTTTCCCCCTGACCTTCTGCACAATCTGCACCAATAATATATTCGTGACCTTCAACTGGCTCTTTCCATACCCACAAAGCACCTTTATTCTCTTCTGATTCACAAATTGCTGCAAATCCCATAAGATTGCACCACTTTGCAAATAATTTTCTATTTGGATTGTTGTTTATGGTTTGTTCTGTAAGCTCTCGAACTATCTTGGATGAAAAATAAGTCTCACCAGTTCCCAAAAACTCTCTCAAAACTTCTTGTAAAAAACCTTTTTCTCCCAACTGAGCTTTTTGTTCCGATGCCCACTTAGGATTGTTGTAATCTGGATGTTCCCAATAATCTAAATCTATAATATGAAATAAATTTCTTTTCTCTCTGGCTTCAATATATGTCTGATGATACCAATTGCCGATACCATTTACAGTGGATACCAAGGCACAACTACCACCAGTAGAAAGCACAGGCCACATAGCTTTCCAATGCTTGTCCATATCTTCGATAAACGCAACTTCGTCAATAATTAAAAATGTAACTGATTTTCCACGGGCTGCTTGAGGAGAATAAAACTTCAAAGAACTTCCAGTTTCGGTAAACATTTTCAAATGGTCATTCCATTTTCCATCTTTTTTCGGCCTGAGCCAATCTGGTATATTTTCAGAAGCACGATCAATCATCATTCCAATATCTGTAGCTTCTCTATCTGTTTTTGATAATAGCATAATTTGTTGATCGGTTTGAAACATGCATTTCCACATGCCCCACAAAAGAGTAACTGTTGTTAAACCACCTTGACGAAACTTTGAAATAATATTGAATCTATGATTCACATAGTCACTTATTACTTTGTGCTGGTATTTAAACATTATAAAAGGAACAAGTCCTTTTGTTGGATGTAGAATCTTTACATATTTGTGACAAAAATAAGAAAAACTATGACAACACTTTATGATTTCTAATTGCCTTCTATTTGCATCATATTTTTCAACATATTCCATGGTTTCATCTGGATCTATTTCCAATTGATATTTGTCAAATGAATAATATTTAGAATTATATTCACTTGCGTAATATTGCTTTAAGGATTTATATTTCAATCTCCAAACGGAATCAGATTGATTTTTTAAAAATTCTGGTAAACTCATTATTTTAAATGACTTTCTTTTTTTGTGAAACTACTTTAAAATATATAGGAAAATGAAATTTTATTTGGGAGATATCATGAAAAAATTACAAATTACAATATTAGCATTAGGATTTATGCTTTTAATTGTTTACATTTCTAAAACGACAAATATAAAAGAATTTCAAGAAAATAATGAAAAACTTGATAATGAACCTCAAAAATTTGAATCTTTAAATGAAGGTTTATCTAAAATAACAAGCGATTCTTCCCAAAAAACTGTTGAATATTTAGCATCTCAAGAGCTTGAAGGAAGAATGTCTGGTAAAAAGGGAAACATTTTAGCAGCAGAATTTATTAAAAACAAATTTGAGTCTTATGGCTATAAATCAAAATATCAAAAATTCCCAATCAAAAAATTAAATTATGGGCCAAATAAAGAATCTGGAGATGATTTTACAAATAATATTTTAGCATGGTCAGAAGGCAAAGAAGAAAATTTAAAAGATGAAATTATAGTTGTTGGCGCACATATGGATCATATCGGTTATGGGCCTCAAATGAGCATGCAATCAAAAATAAAAATACACCCTGGTGCTGACGATAATGCATCTGGTACTGCTGCCTTACTTGAAATCGCTAAAGGTATGTCAAAGCTTAAAAACAAAAGAACAATTTTGTTTATAGCTTTTTCAGCAGAAGAAATGGGATTGCTTGGTAGCCTATATTATGTAAACAACCCATTATTCCCACAAGATAATCCTAATATAAAAAATCATACATTTATGCTTAATATGGATATGATTGGATACCTTAAAAAAGGAAAGCAGCTTGCAGGTTTCTCTGATTTAAATAGCTCTGTAGATATTACAAAATATATCGGTGAGCTTAGTGATAAATATAACTTTGCAAAAAGTATAACTACTAGAGGAACTAGCGGAAGCGATCATGCAAGCTTTTATAATAAAAAAATACCAATAGCATTTCTCCATACTGGAGGACATGATTATTATCACACACCACAAGACACGGCAGATAAATTAAATTACAATGGTATAGAAAATATTTCAAAATATGCACTAGAATTAATTTGGAAGATATCACAGGAAGAAAAGAAACCAGTATTCAATCATAGTGACTTTAAAGAAATGAATTACGATCACGATCATGGAATTAAAAACTTTAACGAATGGAGAAAAAAATGATAACCAAAGAAGAACTTTACACCTTGTTGGCAAGCGATCTTCGCAATGAACTAACTCACTTGCATTTTTATCTGCAAAGTGCTGCTTTAGTTCAAGGATTACACTCAAAAGAATATAAAGAACATTTTTTAGAGGAATCCGGCAAAGAATTAAGGCATGTAAGTCAATTTAGTGATCTTCTAATTGGGCTTGGTATTGAAATAACCAATATACCCTATTATGAAAAATTACCAAAATTAAAGAATCCAGCAGATATATTGAAACAAGCCTTGACACTTGAAGAGGAAGTAGTTTCTAATTACTCAACAAGAATGCACCAAGCTGAAGATTTGAAGACAGTTGATGGTGACTGGATTCATATATTTCTTGAAAAACAAATAGAAGAAAGCAGATTAGATGTTGACGAATTAAAACAAATTATTCGTGGCATTAATTCTGGATTTTAATTATGTTGAAAAAAATTATAAAGACTCAATTTTTACAATTCAACAAATATCGTATTTGTTTGGAATGTGGTCATAATTTTGTTTTTGATGAAAAATTAACACCATTTCCAATTTCTAAAAGCAGATATGAAAAAATTAAAAATCTTCCTTGCAAAGTTTGTTTTAATTTATCAAAGTCAAAATAGATAATTTGTATGAGTATTGAAATATTTTATAAAATATACAAAAAATATTGTAGTATTGTTTTTTTTGTGGTAATTTATTTTTGTGGATTTAATTTTTTGTAGAAAGAAGTAAAATATGAAGTATTTTTTTGTAATTGTAATGTGTTTTGTTCCATCATTATCTTATGCCGATGATGGTATTATAAGTAGAATTTTTAATATGACTACAAATGATGTACAAATATCATTTGTAGAAGAAACTAAAATTGAAAAAAAGTTAGTTCATGTTTGCAATGGTTGTTTTTTGAAATTTGAATTTCGAGATTATGCTGTTACATACCGCAAAAGAGTATGGGTCGAAAAAGTGCCAATTACCCAAAATTTTGCCAAAGTAGTAGTTTTAAACAAGTGTGTTCTTATGCCACAATGTGTTAATGGATATAATATAATGGTTCCTACTAATGTACAGGAACAAATTATCGTTAATCAACCAACAATAATTGGATATACTGATAAAATCATTAGATGCGGAATACCTTATAAAGTTTACGAACAACCAGTTTATACAACATTTGCACAATAAACTATTTTTATAATTTTCATAAGACAGGAATAATATCCTGTCTTATTTTTTTGATCTTTCTCTAATATCTAATAGATCAAAATATTTTCATAGATAATTACTACATAAATTTGTAGAGTTTTTAAAAAAAGAGGTTAAAAATGTCATTTTTTCAAAATGTTTTCGCACAAGAATATCAGGGATATCTCAATACGGGCAATGATCGTCAATATTCGCTGACATTTAAAATTGCTGCAAATCAAAATACACAAGATTTTACCTATAGTTGGAATCATGACCCATTTGATTTCTCCGTTTATAATACGATAAAGATAAATTATGCTTGGGATGAAGAATTTAGGAATTGGTCTTCTGTAGAGATAAATATTAGTGGCCTAAACTCCAATCAAGTGACTGCATACGAAGTTGTTAGTTCTTTAAATGCAGATGCAAATTTTGCAAGCATGTTTGAAGCCAGAGTATCAAAAAATGGAATAAAAAATCATGTTTTGATTGTTGCAAAGCAAAATCGCCCAAAGCGTATTGTCAAAATGTATATCTCAAACACATCTGCTGAAAGAATTTTAAGATTCAATAAGAAAGCACCTGTTGGCGAAATAATGTCTTTTTTCTCAAGAGATACCATAGACAATAGATTTACATTTCCTTTAAGCCTTGCCCATTTAATAGAACTTGATCCAGAAAACGAATTCGATGCTCAAATTATTTCAGAAGGTGGTTTCAATCCAGCCAGCCCAAAAGCAGATTGGGAACTGTTGCGTGGTCGTGCTTCTGGCATATACACATTCAAGAAACAAACCGTAGATTACGAAGGAAGAATTGTCGAGATAATCGAATATCCAGCAGGTGCATTGGTTGGCGATCTAGCAAGAAAGACCATCTACACTTTTACCGACACAAACACCCAACCTGATGAAGTTTTTCAGATACCACATGTTCTCACATCTGATGACTTGATCACACCTCCTGTAACTCCTGTCACACCAATCATTGGAACAGTATGGGGTGTTGGTTACAATAATGATGGTGAACTTGGCGACAATACAACAGATGACAGGTCATCTCCAGTGCAGACTATTTGTGGTGGCAGCAATTGGGTTGAAATCAATTGTGGCTACTATAACATCGCTGGTTTGAAAGATGATGGAACACTTTGGACTTGGGGTCAGAATAACGATGGCGGTTTGGGAGATAATACAACTATTCAGAAATCATCACCAGTACAAACCATTTGTGGCGGAACTGATTGGAAAACAATGGTGGTCGGAACTTACTATGAACATTGTGCTGCAATAAAGACTGATGGAACATTATGGCTTTGGGGTTACAATAATAGTGGAGAAATCGGTGATGAAACAACTGTTGATAAATCATCACCAGTTCAAACAGTATGCGGTGGAACTGATTGGAAACAAGTTGCTTCTGGTGGCAACCACACGGCAGCAATAAAAAACAATGGAACTCTTTGGATGTGGGGTTATAATGAAGATGGTCAATTAGGCGACAATACAACTGATGATAAATCATCGCCAATACAGACGATATGTGGCGGAACTGACTGGAAATCCGTTTCTTGTGGAGAAAAATTTACCGCAGCAATAAAGAACAATGGAACATGTTGGACTTGGGGCGAGAATAATGATGGTCAATTGGGCGATGAAACAACAGGCAATAAATCTTCACCAGTTCAAACCATAGCTGGAGGAACCGATTGGAAACAAATTTCTTGTGGCGACAATCACATGCTTGCTATCAAGAATAATGGAACATGCTGGACTTGGGGAAGTAACGGTAATGGTCAATTAGGTGACGAAACAACAACTAATAGATCTTCACCAGTTCAAACGGTTACATATGGAACTGATTGGAAACAGGTTGACGGAGGACAGGATCATTCCGCTGCGATTAAGAATGATGGAACATGTTGGGTTTGGGGCGACAATGGCAGTGGTCGATTGGGAGACAACACAAATGTTGATAGATCATCCCCAGTTCAAACAATTATGGCAGACACCAACTGGTTATATGTTTCCGCTGGATATGAGACTACCTTTGGAATCAGGAAGGCGTAAAGAAAATTCTCTTAGAGACCAATTTTCTGCACTATCTTCCAATTCTGCGATAGAAACTTTTTTATGAATTGATAAAATTTCTTTGTTTTTGAAAATATGAATAGAAAAAAAGGGGAAGTTGTGAAGCTTCCCCCAATTTGATTTTATCTCTTTAGATTCATTACATTGCAAATAACATGTATCCCAAACCAACAACTAAAAGAACAATAATTCCAATTAAAATCTTGTTTGTAAGATTATTATCGGAATCTCCATTAACTCTTTCAGCAATTTGATCTGCGATTCCAAGGCTATTTAAGTTGCAATTTTCAGACTTTACTGATTTTAGTGCTGTTGCAAATGCTTCTGCCAAATCTTCTTTCGTTAAGCCTTTTTTGCAAGCAGCTTTGCACCCTTGGGCAGCAACATGATTGTTGGCCAACGCAATATGTTCAACAAGTTGCATTGGAATTTTTGGTTCTGCCGATTCTACTTTGACATCGACAACATTGCCTTGTGCATCCAAGGTTTCAATCTTGCGTTCATAAAGTACAGGCTTAGTCTTTTCGACTATTCTTTGTTTAAGCTTCAAAGGTCTTTCATCTTCCATGTGAAGTTCTACAATTTTTTCACTGGTCAAATCAGAATGATTGACGCTCTCAGAAATTCTTTTTTCTGCTTTTCTTCCGTCTTCTAAAGTCCATTTTTCTACATTTTGATTATTCATAGTTCCCCTTGATTATATAAAGTGACATCTATTTATATTTATGCCATGGATTTTAATTTTGAAACCTTATTTTTATTTCTATTATCTTAGCTTTCAAATTTTTAAGTAATCCGCTTTTTTCTAAAGCAATTATTTCGGCTTCCTTCTCATCCTTGGCAACAATACTAGGCACAGTAACATATTCTACGCCTAATCCTTGTCTATATCTAATTAGAGCTTTGTAATTCGTTTTTTTTTCAATATCTACAACAGATTTTGCAAAATTTAACGCTTCATCATATGTTGCAAAACTAATTTGAGATATCATTTTAGGACTATGTGGCAAAGAAACTTTTTGTAAAAAAAATTCATTTTTATCCTCATATATGATAAAACCAAGGTTCAAAAGTGATTTATATATATTTTCCATCATATTCCCCATTTTTTCTTAAGATCATCTAATATTTCTTTTTTCTTTTTATTTGCTTTTTTTTCCAAATCCTCATTTTCTAAAGGTCTTTTTTTCTTTTCTATTTTTTTTGCATATTCGTACATTTGGTCAATATGATTTTCCCATATTTCATTAGGAACAAATCCTTCAAGTTCTCCAGCAACCTCCTTATAAACAAGGTTGCTCTCATGTCTAACTGTTATATCTGCATTTCCGTATAGCAAAATAATGGTTAAATTTTTTCCAAATTGCAATCCCTCATAAGACATTCCAATTTCACTTATAGATTCATTTTCATCCATTATTGGCAATTCGTTTTTACCATCATCAATATCATTAAAGTCATAAAAATCATCTAGAAATGTTTGGTTATAATTGCCTCCACCCTGTGATATAATTGGGTATCCTAATTTTTTAGCTATGTAGGCAAACTTTCCTTCATATCCAATATATCCTTTTTTCATGGCCTCTATTGTTCTTTGCTCTTGTATTAACTTCTCTCTATTGTGCATATTGTTTCCATATTATGTAAATATTAAATTTATATATAATCTTACATTATTATATATTATATCACATTATTCCAAGGAGGCAATCATGTTAAACTGGATAAAAAACATTTTTAAATCTGTATGTACAGCGAAAAACAAAATTGCTGCTACACCCGTAAAAACAATAGATTATCTTTTGAATGACCCGACTACACCAGAACAAGGTGTTAAAATTGTTCCACCAACTGCATGTTCGCTTAAATTGAATGTACAAGGATATGTTGGTGCTGGATATGATATGCACTCACTGCAAGGCCAAGCAGCAAGTTGCTATGTGACTATTCAAAATACTGCGAAATATTTAATCTCGCAAAACAAAACAAAAAAGACATTTACAAAATGGGCAGCTACAAATACTTTAAATGTGTTGCCAAGAGCAGGTAAAGATTTTAATGCATATTATGATAGATCTAATCTTAAATTCTTTTACGATATTGATACTGTAACTAAGAAAACGGTATATACAGCAGAATCAGCAGATATTGTGTCTCACGAATTCGGACATGCTTTCTTAGACATACTCAGACCAGATCTTTGGAATGCACAATCATATGAGGCTTGGGCTTTTCATGAATCTTTTGGTGATATTTCAGCTATTTCAAATATTATGCAATATGACCAAATACTTCAAAAAGCTTTAACGCAAACAAATAACGATCTTTCTAAATCCAATATCATATCAAGATTGGCCGAAGAATTGGGCAAGGCAATATTTGATGTGACTGGGGATAATACATATCAATATTTTCTTCGTGATGCAGTTAACGATTTCATTTATGCTGATCCTAAAAAATTACCAGCAGATAGCCCTAATGATCAACTATCTAATGAACCACATAGCTTTAGCAGAGTGTGGACTGGAACTTGGTATGAATGTATGATTGAAATATTCAAACAAAATATGTCTAGTGGCATGCAACCCTTGCCAGCACTTAAATCTGCTAGAGATACAGCAGTAACATATATTTTGTATGCTTGTCAATTTGCAGATACCATCAAGTTTTATAATTCTGCCGCTTTGCAAATGTTGAATTATGATAGTTCGAAAAATAATTCAAAATATGCAAGTGTTTTAAGAAAAGTTTTTATTAAAAGGAATATAATTTCAGTAACTCTTCAAGTACTTTCTAATAAAAGTTATGAAAGTATCATAAAGGAAAATAAACTAGAAGTAAAGAAAATCATTTGTGATGATGGATTTGTTTTAAAAACACAATCAGCATCACAAGTTAAAATCAAAAAAGAAGTTTCAATCTTATCAAACAAAAAAGATATGACTGTAGAAGTTCCTTGCAGAAATATGTATATGTTTGATAAAAATAAGAATTTAGTTCATTCGATTGAAACTACCGAAGAAGAAGTTAATGAAATGGCAAATTCTTGTGTTAATTCATTGAGTGAAAATAATCTTATTGGAGAAGATGATTCTCACATGTTTGAAGTTATAAACAATAAACTTTTAAGAAAGAAAATTGTTTGTAAATGCAATCCAAATAATGCTTGTGATCCAAATGCTCCAGAGTACGGCAAGCCATGGAAAGGACAGAATAACGCTGGCTGTGGCTCTAAAGGCGTTACTGTAGATTGCAGTTGCTCTCCACAAGAAGAGCCAGTTGCTGTAAAAAGAGGATGTTATACATCAAGTACAATTTGTTCTAAAATTTGTAGAACAATAGGATCGTTGATTAGCAGGAAAGTTTGCTAAGAACGCCTATTCTTTTGTTTACTGGTATTTTTTTATAGCGAGATTCTAATGGGAAGTTTTCATATGATTTTTTAGGGAAATCCCAATGATCGATATCATCAATGATTAACAACCCATTAGTTTTCAAGATTCTATCCGCTTGTTCAATCTCGCTATAAATATTTTCTTGATGATCACCATCAATCAAAATAAAATCGAATTTTAATCCCAAAGAATAAAATATTTCCATTTGTTGTTGGGCATAACCACAAATAAACATAGAGTTTTTCATTAATTTATATTCTGTAGCCATTATTATTGCTATATCCATTGGTCTTTTTATTTTACGATGTTCAATATTTGGATCTATTGTACACATGGTTCCCTTGTCTTTAAGGGCATAAGCAAGACAGCAATGAGTTATTCCGACAAATCCACCAATTTGTAATCCATTTTTTAAATCATTTTCATTTATTAGTTCAATTATTTTTTCAATTGAATCTTGTGGAATAGAACCCAAATGAACTTCATTTTTATCAAGACTATAATTTTGAGTGTGATCAACAAGATTGTCACGAGTTATTATATTATTATTTTTTAACATTATTTAATCCAAATAAGAGCTTTCTATTTTTACTGGTAATCCTTTATTGTCATAATTTATGATATCCATATTGGAATCAATTTTTTGATATATAAGTTCTGTGTAGGATTTATTTCCAAATGTGTTTATTCTTATCGCTACATTGCTAACATCTTTTTTAACATAATATATATGAATATAAAAAGTGTCTTTGTTTTCTGCCTGTAAATAATAGCCATTTTTATTTTTTTGATCTTTTGTTATTTTTATATTTAAATCACGAAGAGAATTCTTTACGCACCTGTACATTATTGAAGTATTTATTTCATAATATTTTTGTGCTTGACCTTCTTTCCAAATGATTATTCCTGTAATAATAGGGCTAAATAGTGGAATAAATTGACAACCTGAAAAAAAAATCATAAAAATTAAAAAAATCGATGTATTTTTCATTACTATCTCCTTATATTATGTATTAAGGTCTTACATAAAAGGAAACAAAACATGAGTTTTTTAGATAACAGCATGCTAGAAGGTTTAAAAATGTGGGCTTCTTTTATTGCAAAAGAAAAAGAAAAAACAATTTTTGGTATTCCGCAAATTAGTGAATGGGATACATCTATGAATTGGGAATCAGATGATGATGATGATGATGATGAGGATGATGATGATGACGATGATAATGATGATGATGAGGATGATGATTGGGATTATGAAGACGATGAAGATGATGGCGATGAAGATGATGAAGATGATGATGAAGATGATGATTGGGATGAAGATGATGATGAAGATGATGATGACGATGATGATGATGATGATGATGATGATGATGATGATGACGATGACGATGACGATGATGATGATGATGATGATGACGATGATTTAAATTAATTTTTAAATAATTAAACCAAAATGCCTTCAATATTTAGATATTGAGGGCATTTTTCAATTAAACCCAAAAATAGGTAAATAATCAATAATCTTATCAAAAGACTAATCTTAAATTAATCGCAATTCTATATATTTATAGACATTTCAAGGAGGAATATGCGTTTAAAAAAAACTAGCTTTTTCTTAGTCCATGTCTGTACTTTTTTGCTTTTTTCGTCTTTTATCATATTTGCTTTTAAGCAATCCGATAAAAGCTTATATCCAAATCCAAATGACACAAGACGCAATCCAGTTTCACTTTATGAAGGTGAAGCGGATGAAAATTTGTCTGATGTTATGATTCCAATCCCCATGAAGGATAGAGTTTTCAACAAAACTGGCATCCAATGTGTGTGGGCATCATTGGAATGCATAGGAAGATATGCCAATGAAATTAAATTGTTTGATCTTACTAAAGACCGTGATTGCCAAAGTTATAGCAGTCCGTCAAATGCATCTTGGAAATTAAAAAAACTAGGTGTAAAATTTGAACAAACAAATAGCATAAAAGATAGAAGTCTTATAAAAAAGGCCATAGTAATTGAAAAAAGAGGAGTTTTATTTGGAATACCTGGCCATGCTATGGTGATGGTTCACTATGATGAAGATAAGAAAATAATAAAATATATCAATAATAGTGATAAAGAACTAAAAATTAGAACATGGAAAATGTCTGAGTTTGATCAAAGATGGGATGGATGGATTTGTGCAATTTATGCTGACAATGATATTATTCACATGAAAACAATTGCTTCTCAAATAAAAATTGTTGATTATTATAATCATTTTGTTGTTCCGAATAATTATATTTTATTCCCAAATTGATTTTTCTTTTTACTACATTTTTCTTTTTTGGGTCTAGGCGGAACAGGCGGCTTTTCCTCATCTGAATAGAATGGAAAAGCCCCTCTAGTTTCTAATGGAGGAGTATCAGTGTCTTTTCCACCTGCATCTCCAACATCAGAAGGCATGGTAGCATTGAAGTTCTCATCTCTTTTCATAATCCAATTTAAAAATTTCATACATTATTTAATACTAGTGCAATTAATATTATGAACAAAATAAAGATATTTTTCATAAACCTGATTTAAATTTTCAATTTCTTTATATGTCAAAATATTTTTATTTTTATTTTCAATATTTTCAAAAACAAAATTAAATCTTTCTTTTATGTTAAGATAATCTTTAATTTCCTGTATTCCTTTGCCATTTTTCAAATTTGCATGTGTTAAAAATAATCCATCTTTTGAATTCTTTGCCATTTCACATATTCTTCTGATTCTGTAAAGATAATATGAAATTGCATCTTTTTTATTATAAAATTTATTTGAAACTAAGAATTCAATTGTCTCCTCTGGCTCTCGTACAATGAATATAAATTTACAATTTTCATATGCTTGTTTGCATGAAAATTGATAATTAAAAAGCAAATGATCCATGTAAACTCTTGCCGATGTTTTGAGTTTATGCTTTTGTTCCGTTAAAAAAAATATATCTTGCATGCTTCTGTAGATATTTTCTTTTTTGTATCCCTGAATTGATAATAAATCGCAAAAAGCGACATATAATTGATCAGACCCAGATCCTAAATGACTTGATAAAAATAAAACTTTTTTCATCTATAACCTTAAAAACAATTAGCCTTATAATAACTAAATAATCCATACTAAGTTAATTAGAGGAATATTATGACAGTTTGGTCAGATTTTTTTAAATTGTTTACATACGCAACCGAAAAAGATCCTTTAAGCAAAATAAAGGATACTTCAAAATTTACGGGTGCAGGTATAGCACAAACCGATGCCCTTCAAACTGGCGGAGAGCTAGTAACAGGCCAAGGCCCAAGTAATTATGTAAATCTTCGTCAAACCTATGACATGATTGATACTACTACTCTTGGCAATAGGAGTATGAGGTACAAGGAATACGAAAGATTAAGAAATGTTCCAGAAATCGAAATGGCTATGACCGTATTTGCTGATGAAGCTTGTGTTTCTGGTGATACTAAAATTGCAACTCCATTCGGCTATCAAACAATTGAATGGCTAACAAACAATAAAGCAGATGAAAGATTTCTAGTATATTGTTATGATTTTGAAAAAAATGATTACAGTTTAGGATGGGCATTTGCTCCAAGAATTGTAAAAAAAGCAAAAACAATTGAAATACTTTTGGACAATGGAAAGTCAATTATCGCAACACCAGATCATAGAGTTCTTAAAAGAAATGGAGAATGGATAGCCTGTGGCGAATTAGAATTTGGCGATGAACTAATGCCGTTTTATCGAACCCCAGCAAATCAAGACCTTACAAAAATCAAAACAAATCAATTTCCAAGAATCATGAGCTTTGAAAAAGGATGGGTACATGAAAGACAATTTATCGATGATTGGAGATATGGAAAAACAAATCCAGAATATGAAAAATTAAATAGAGCAACAAGATTGATTTGTGGAGATATTCCTGTTCGACAAATTGCCAAAATCATGAATTTAGATTGGCACACAGTAGAAAATTGTATTCACAAAAATGGATTCTCACTTAAAGAATTAAAATATTTAAGTAAAAGTAAAACTTGTCGCAAAGTAGTTGGAGTCACAGAAGGAAAAGAAATTGATGTGTATGACATCTCTGTTGAAAAACACAAATGCTTCGCAACTGATTCTGTTATACTTCACAATTGCCAAAAAGATGATACTGGTAATGTTTTTAGAATTGATTGCAAAAATGATGAAGTGAAAAAAGAACTTGAATTTTTATTGTTACATAGAAAAATGTTAAATTTGAATCGTCACGCATTTGCCTATTTCAAAGATTTAATTGTCCATGGTGATAAATTTTTTGAAATAGTTATAAATCCAGACAAGCCTTCTGATGGAATATATAAACTTACAACACTACCACCAGAAACCATGTATAGGATTGAAACCATCAAAGGAAGATTAATCGAATTCCAACAATCTAAAGAAGGCCCAGATTATCAATCGTTGGGAAGAGGAGACATATCACAACTTAGTGATGCGGAACTCAATCAATCTACAGCAATTAGATTTAATCCATTACAAGTTTTACATATTAGAATAGGAGATGATAGAAGAAACTTCTATCCTTATGGACAGTCTCTTATTGAGCCAGCCAGAGGGCCAGCACATCAATTAAGACTCATGGAAGATGCAATGGTGGTGTATAGGCTAACCCGGGCGCCAGAGCGTAGAGTATTCTATATTGATGTTGGTCAGCTTCCTCCATTTAAAGCAGAAGCATTTTTGGAAAGAATGAAAGATCAATTCAGAAAGAGAAAAATTGCTGGCAATCGTGGCAATAGCGGAGCCAATATGGTTGAAGAAAGATGGCAACCACCTGCACAAGATGAAGACTTTTGGATTCCAATTCGACCTAATGCAAATACAAGAATTGAAACTTTGCCTGGTGCGCAAAATCTTGGAGAAGTAGATGATGCTTTGTACTTCAGAAATAAATTATTTGTATCTCTAAACTTCCCCAAAAATTATTTCTCAAGCGAAGATGTAAATGCAACAAGAATTACATTGTCTGCACAAGATGTAAAATTTGCTCGCATGATTGAAAGATTACAATCAAATTTTGAAGATGGTATTCTTGATCTTTGCGAAAGACATTTAGAGCTTCGTGGCTATCCAAGCGAAATGTATCAAGATCTTAAAATAAAAATGACATCACCTTCTGATTGGCGTGAATTGTCAAGAAATGAAGTTAAGACTGCAAGATTCGGTAATGCTGCATCGCTTAAGGGAAGTTTGCTTATGTCAGATTTCGACATATTAACAAAAATACTTATGCATAGCGAAGAAGATGCATCGATGATGTTGAGTCGTTTGAAATTACAAAAACTTGAAGATTTAAAAATTGCTATCATGGGGCAAAATCCACAATTGCTTGGAGTCGGTGTTCCAAGCGAAGAAAAAGCTGCTCCAGAAATTGGTGCTGAAGCTGGTGGACCTACTCCAGAATTGGGTGCAGAAGGAAATCCACCACCAGAAGGAACGCCACCACCAGAAGGAACGCCACCGCCAGATGGTACTCCTCCAGAAGAAAGTGAATCAAAGGAAGAAGCTGGTTCGTCCGCCTCTGAAATACCAGAAGCAGATGAGGAAGATTTGAAGAAATATAACCTTGAAATCTATAGCTATGGCACAGAACAAGATTACGAAGATAAAGACACTAGTTATTTGAGTTAATATTACAATGGAAAGACAATTACCATCATTTGTGTTTAAAAATAAATCCTTAATTTCTATTTCCAGAAATGCAGGATGTTATCATTGTTGTAAAATTTTTAAAGCAGATGAAGTAAAAGAATTTACAGATGCAGGGGAAACTGCACTTTGTCCAATTTGTAAAGTTGATGCAATAATATTTGATTGCATCGGATATGAACTTACTGAAAGTAATTTGCAAAAATCTTTTAAGTATTGGTTTTCAAAATAAATTACATTGGGCTATCTGAATTAGGCAAAACAACCATGTCGGTAGTGCGATTTTTTTCAACGCTACCAGCAACCCTTTTGATTTTTGCAATATCCAATTTGTCAAAATCCTCTTGAAGTTGAGGAAAATTTGAAACTTCTGTTTTGAACAAATTATATAGTCTGCTCATGAAGCTAGGATCATTACTAATTGATTTGTCAACGAAGACAAACATTGGTGCTAAAACTTCCATTCTTTCTTTTGTTAATCCCATTGGACCAATTTCATTGGCCAACTCAGTTCCCACACTTTCCATAAATTCATAAAATGTTTTCATTTTTTACCTCATTTTTATATTGATAAGCATACTTATATAGTTGTGACATTTGTTTTTGACACAAACAAATATTGAAAAATAAAAGTAAAAATATTGTTATAATGCAATATATACGATAATGACACGGCATCCAAAATCGTGCTAATAAAAATATATTTGTAACCTACAGCACAGGGAGTTGATTACACATGAAAAGAAAACTTATCAGTTTTGAAGCGTTTAGAAATTTAGAAGAAGGATCTTTGACAAGATCAGAACAAGAATTAATCAATGCACAAGATGTTTTGGGTAAAACCCTTGGCGTTGATGTTGAATTGCATTGCTACGGAGAATCAGATGTTACATATAAAACATCTGATGACACATATATTCATGCAATTTATAAATTAGAAGATGATCAAGTTATTCTTGAAAACATTCAAGAACTTGTAATCGATAATGAATCAGCAAAAGCAAATTCTCGTAATACCATTTCAGAAATGGTTGATGCATTGCTTGATAATAACAAAGAAAAAGCAAATACTAAATTTGAAGAATATTTCCTAATGCCAAATGTTCGAAGAGAACTAACTGAAGGATATAAGGCTGTGGTTACTACTAGCAAGCCAACTGGAAAACGATCAAAAAAATATCACAAGAAAAGGAATCATGCTGAAGTTATGGCTGGTGTTCGCACTAGGGCTAAACGAGCAGCGATGATCCCAGATTCTATAAAAAGAGAACTGAAAAGAAAAGCTGCACAAGCAAAGAAAAAATTGGGAAAAACATCCAATAAACGATGGGGAGTTCATACTCGTATTAAAAAGACTATGAAAGAATGGTCAAAATTAGCTGAAAATGTATTTGGATATGTCGATTATAAAAATTATGGTCATGTTATTTCTGAATCTGTAGTCAAAAATGACAACAACGGCAATGTAGTTGCTTTGGCAATTCCAAACATACAAAAGCGTAACGAAGGTAAAGTTCTTGCATTTAATTGGAAGACTTTAGATACCGAAGTTAAAGTTCTTCGTGGCAAAGCAAAAAGAGTAAATGAAGACCAATCATTCGTAAAGGCTATTGCTGAACTTAAAAGATATAACAATATATCTGACAATGCTAATCTTGAAGAATGCTTGGAAAACATTGTCGCAAAATGGCCATCAGTTCTTTATTTGACTCAAGATGAACTATCAGCAAACATCGCTGAAGCTCTTGAAATCGCAAATGTAAATAATTATGATGATAGCGTTTGTAACTTTATGGCAGAAGCAATTCTAAGAACCGCACATCATGCTTATACTGGTCGTGTTAGCAAAATCGCTAAGTTGGCTGGTTACTCTAATGATGTAACTTCCGAATGCAAAACATGCAAAGATTCATATGTTGAATTCCAAAACATAGCTGTTGATTTCTTTGACAAAATAGACGAAAGCGATAGCATTGATTTAAAAGTATTTTCCGATTTATACAAAGCACTTCACGAAATGAATAAAGCAGCAATTCAAATCGGAGATGAAGTTGCTAAGGTAGAAACCGCTAGTTTCATGTCTGAATGTGAATCTGTACTCAATAGAAATTCTGCTCCTAGTTTGGAATTAGCAGAAAATATCGCTGATTATATCAGTGAATTGGTTGAAGCAAACTTGGATCACTCTGGCGAATGGAAAGACATGGATGTTCATACCTCGGTAGGTGGAGATCACCCCATGAATGCTTGGGCTGCAAAACAAACCGATGCTGTTCCTTCCAAATTTAATGGTGGGGATGAATATGGTCTTAATCACAGTCCAGTAAGCGATGGAAAGTCCTTCGGTGGCGAAGAAGAAATGATGGGTGATGCTTTAGGAAACGATAGCGGAGATAATACTTGGCCTTCCCTAAACAATCCCTACATTCCTGATGCTTTTGAATTTACAATGAAGGGCGAAAAAGGTGCAGATAAAGATAATGATGAATTAGGAACATACCAAGATAGTGATACTTGGCCTAATCTTAAAAATACTTTATCCCCAGAAAGCAAAAGACCAGTAATCAACCAATAAAGGAGAGTAATGAGTGATAAAATGCTACTTGTTGACTCCTGCAATTCTGGCGGTTTCGTTCTAAGTCTAAATGAATCCACTAATAAAGGATTAACTAGCTTTAGAGGGAAATTCCAAGAAGCAGAAGCTGTCAATAAAAATAAAAGGAAATATCCTTACAGCGTCTTAAACGACAATGTTAAGGCTCTGACTCCAATAATTGAAGCAAGAGGATTGATTGGCGAATTAGATCATCCTACAGATAGTATCATACATTTCGAAAAAGCTTCCCATGTAATTACTAAGTTATGGTGGGAAGGAAATAATCTTATGGGTGAAGGCGAGATATTAAACACTCCTCATGGCCGTATTCTAAAAGCACTCATCAATGATGGTGTGCGTGTTGGAATCAGCAGCAGAGGTGTTGGTAATGGACGAGTAGATGAAAGTGGAATTCTTGTCATTGGCGAAAGTTATAAACTATTAACATTCGATGCAGTGGCTGATCCATCTACACATTCTGCTTTCCAAGAAAAAGTTGTAAGCAAGCGTGAAAGTTACATTCCATCAAATAATTCAGTGGAATCTTCTGATTCTTCAGTTAAAAACGAAAGCAGAAGCATACATAAAATTAGCAAAGAAGCATTAATAGCTTGCTTAGGTGGAATAATTGAAGATCAAACAAAGAATATAAAATCTAAAATTGTTTGATTTAATTTTTTTAAAAACGAAATACTAGCAAAGTGAGGTTAGGCTAATGGAAAAGATAATCGAAGCAATCAAAAAACTTTTACCAGAATCCGATGTAAAGGAAGTAAGTTCAGCTATCAATGAAATGCTGAATCAGGCAAAGCTAGATCTCGAAAAAGAATATAACGAGAAACTTGAAGAAGCCTATACTGAACTTTCTGGGGAATTGTCAAACTCTGAAAAAACCGCAGAACAAGGCTATGAAGAAGCATATGCTATCATTGCCGATTTGCGGAATCGTCTAGATATTCAAGGCGAAGAATACAAAAACGCTCTTGAAGAAGGATACGAAGAAGCTTATCAAATGTTGAAGTCGGAACGATCCAAAAACGGCAACATCGAAGTTGAGTTGTATGAAGAATACGACAAGAAACTTCAAGAAATGAAAGAATATATCGTAGACAAAGTAGATCAATTCTTGCAAGCAAAAGGTCAAGAAATTTACGAACAAGCTCGCAAAGATGTTGTTAGCGATCCTCGTATCGCAGAACATAAAGTTGCATTGGATAAAATCGTTGATATCGCAAGTAACTATTTGTCTGATGATGAATCTCAAAACTTCTCTTCAGCTAAAGTTGAAGAATTCCAAAAACAATTGGAAGAGTCTAGAGGCCAACTCCGTATTATGGAAGCTCGCAATATTCGCTTGTCTACCGAAAATACCAAACTTAATGAAAATGTACGCTATGCTAAAAATTTGATTACAGAGCAAAAACAAGCGACATCTTCACAGAAGAGATCTGAAGTAATCACAGAACAGAAAGAAAGATTTGAAAAAGCAAAGAATGTAACGGGGAGAGGACAAAAAGTTGTTGATCAAGAAGTCGTCATTGCGGAAAATGTCGGCAACAACAGCAGTGAAATAGACCAAATTTTGGTTCTTTCAGGTATAAAGAAACCAAAGTAAAAGCTAAATTCTAACAAGTTATAAAGGAAATTTTAATATGAACGCTAATGCTAGATTTTTAAATGAAGCTAAAGAGTTAGAAGGACGCTGGGCTAAGACTGGTCTCCTCGAAGGCATCGAAGACCGTAATACTCGTGCAGCCACAGCAGTTCTTCTCGAAAACCAACGCCTTATCAACGAAGTGTCTACCGACACCGCTGACATCGCACAGTTCAAACGAATCTCAATCCCATTGGTTCGTAGGATCTACCCACAATTGATCGCTAATAAGATCGTATCAGTCCAGCCTTTGCTCGGACCTACTGGTCTTGTTTATTATCTCCGCTTTAGATACTCTTCCAACAAGGGTGCTACTCGTGGTGCTGATAATAATAGCGGTTTCCCTGGCGATGATGCAAATTCATTGATGCAGAGAGCAGATGGTACTGCTAATCTCGATATCTTCTATTCCCATCAGTTCGTTCAAAATGAAGTGGGAGCTACCGATGCTGGTGTAACCTCAACATCTGTATATAGTCCTTTTGAACACACCCCTATCTTAACCGGAACCGTTACTGGTACCGTTTATAAAGGTGCTGTAGCTATTCAAACATTCAGCGTAAGTTCCGCTGGTGTATTTAACTTTACCGATATCGGAACTCCTAGCCCAAAAGCAACCTCCGCAGGATCAAGCTTAAATGCTACTACTGGCGTGGTTACCCTTGCTTGGACTGGTGGCAACCCTGGTGATAACCATATCGTTGCAAGTTACGAAGCTAATCTTGAATGCTCACAAGATCTTCCAGAAATCAACCTCGTTGTTGAATCTGAAGATATTACTGCCAAAACCCGTAAGTTGAAGGCTGTATGGTCTTATGAAGCTCAACAAGATCTTCGCTCACAACACAACTTGGATGCTGAAGCCGAATTGACCGCAGTTCTTGCTCAAGAAATTAATCTTGAAATTGATCGTGAAGTCCTCACCGACCTCCGTCAAAATGCTGGTACTGTAACCGCTTGGGATTTCAACACCTCCTTGGGTGATACTATCAAAGAAAAATACGAATCTCTTTATGTGAAGATCGTTGAAATTTCCTCCGTTATTCATCGTAAGACCCTTCGTGGTGGTGCTAACTTCATCGTTACATCTCCTGAAGTTGCTTCGATCTTTGAAACCGCAACCGCTGGTTTTGCTCCTGCACCTTCTGAAACTTTCAGCAGCAGCTTGGGTATCCAGTATGTTGGTACTGTGAACAATCGTTGGAGACTATATAAAGATCCATTGTTCCCATCTAACCAAATCCTTATGGGCTATAAAGGCGATTCATATCTTGACTCAGGATATTTCTATTGCCCTTATGTTCCTCTTACTCAGACTCCTGTTGTTCTCGATCCAGAGAGCTTCTGTCCTCGTAAGGGAATTTTAACACGATACGGCAAGAAATTGCTTCGTGAAGGTGCGAAGTTCTACGCAAGAATGTCGATTGCTAATTTTATTATTTGATTTTTACACTCTATTCTTAAACTAACATAAAGTTTTAGAATAATAAAAAAAACCCCACTTAGTGTTAAGCTGAGTGGGTTTTTTTATTTAATGGTGCTTACTATTTAAAAAGTGTAATAATATAAGCATAAAAAATTAAATAAAAATGATACAATAAAAGCAAAGTCCTCTTTAGGAGTAGGGCATTTGACTTTACACTTAAACAATGGCTAAAATGAAACAAACAACACCACAAGAATGGCTGCAAAGTATTGGTATTGAACTCGCAATTGACTTTGTCGATTTGTCCGATTCAAAATCGTTTTCAAAGTTTAAAACGCCTTCTTCGGGAACAAATATAGTCGTTTTTTCAGACGAATGGTCTTCTAGAAGAAAACAATGGGAAGGACTTTTGTTGTCCAAGGCTGGTTGTTACTCGAAAAGATTGTCAGCTAGAAATTGTGAGGTAAAAGAACTTTCAAAATTAGATTCAAAATCATTTTTAGAAGAATTTCACATTCAAGGATCAAACAATCTTGGAATAGTATATTTTGGTCTTTGGCACAAAGAAGAATTAGTTGGTGTCATGTCACTTGGAAGACATAGCCGACAGATATCTGAAAACAAAATTGTTTTAGATCGACTATGTTTCCGAACCAAAACACAAGTGATTGGTGGTGCTGGGAAGTTACTAAAAAAAGCCGTAGATTGGGCAAAGAAAATGGACTATGATGAAATCATAAGTTTCAGCGACAATCGTATGAGTATTGGAAAAGTCTATGAATCTATTGGATTTACCCTTGAAAAGAAACACAAGTCTGATTATTCGTACTTAAACACCATATTGCAAAGACGATTAAGCAAACAAAGCCAGAAGAAATCTAGTAGCAAATGTCCAGATGGTATGACCGAATCCGAATGGGCCTTTAGTCGTGGTCTTGTACGAATTTATGATTATGGAAAAAATCGTTGGGTTATGAATTTAAAGCCAGAGGTTCGAATGACATGGAAGGAAAACATCTCGAAAAAATGTGCCAGTCAACACGCTAGTGGAGACTTCAAACATTCGCACATTAGAGGTTACTTTCAATCCGAAAAAAACAATTCACCTATTTATTTTTCTTCATCATATGAACTAAGATGCCTATTTCTTTTAGAATCAAATCCTTCAGTTAAATCTTTTTGTCGTTGTGAAGTTTTCCGTGGAGAGAAATCATGGAGAAATCCAGACCTCTATGTAGAATTAAATAGTGGAACAGAAATATGGGAAATAAAGCCAAAACTATGGTTAAAACATCAAACTGTGATCGATCAAATCAATGATTCGAAGGATTTCGCAGCAAAAAAAGGATTAAAATTTAAATTATGGACTGAAGATGATAGCCAACTTGTATCGGATAAGGATATAGTTTCTTGGGCCAAGAAATACCTTGCTGAAACTCAAGGAGACAAAACATTTCAAGAGCAGTCAAAGAAAAATGCCAATAAAAAATCAAAAAGATATTACCACACCCATATTGCCAACGACAAAATTACCTTATTTTGCTCCTTCTGCAACGAGGAACATACTCCGCTAAGACTTACGCACGATAAGAATATAGCCAGAAATGGTCGCTACATATGTGAGCGTGAGGGAGGTCATATAACAGGAAGTAGAGCGAAGCCACATTTGCAAAAAAACAATCCTCATGTAGCTTACGGAAAGAAAGAATGCGTTAACTGTTTGCAAATATTGGAATTTAAACTTTTCTCTCCAGACAATTCAAAATCAGACGGATTATGCAGATCGTGTAAAATTTGCAGATCTAAAAAAGCAAAAGAAAAATACAATAAAAAAAATAAATGATTAATTTTAAATGTTTATCTTGTCAACTTTTGACAATTAATATTGAAAAAAATATAAGATCTTTTCTCAAAAAAATATACAAAAATAATGTTTAAAATATAAAAAAAAATTAATTTATTTCTTTAAAAAAAAATATAACATTATATAAATGTAGTGTAAAAATACTATAAGGAGATTTTTATGGATGCAACTCAAATAGATGAAATTTTCAAAGAAATGAAAAATAAAATTATCAAAGAAATGTTTGAAAAACAAACAGTAACTGATGATATGGTCAAGCAACAGATAGCAAAAGGCTGGATGTCTGGTCGAGAAAAAATTATTTGTTTATTTTGTAAAAGTCGTTTTGCATTTGATGTAGAAGATGCAAAAAAGAACAAATCATGTCCTTTCTGCAACAACGAACTTTATTTCTAAATATAGGAGTATAAATGTCTATTTCTTTACCAAATTTATTGACAGGGATGAATACGAGTTATGTTTCAGTAACTAATTTGATACCAAACAAATTCAATTTTGCTGATCAACCAGATGCTTTTTTATCAGATGTTACAGATTATGACTACATTGGAATGGGAAATGCTCTTTGCATCCAATCTGATGGAAAAATTGTAGTTGGCGGTATGAGTGGTTTGTACGATGGTGATAATTACACTGTTTTAAAAAGATTTAATGCTAATGGTTCTTTAGATGAAACATTTACATCTCCAAAATTTTACTCATATGATGGACATATTCGTGAAATAGTACAACAATCAAGTGGAAAACTTATAGTGATTGGTCACTTTGAAACCGTCAATGGTGATTATTATAGCAAAATTGTAAGATTAAATACAAACGGAAGTATTGATAATACTTTTGTTGTTGGAGATGGTTTCAATAATCACGCATTTGTATGTAAAGTGTTGTCTGATGATAGTCTTTTAGTAGGTGGTATTTTTTCTACTTATGATGGAAATAGTTCAAATCGTTTGGCTAAACTTGGTGTAAATGGAGCTTTTGATTCTACTTTCACATCAAATATGCCATCATTCAATAATTTTGTATACGCAATCGCCATCAACTCTGGTGGTGATATCTATGTAGGTGGACAATTTTCAAATAGAATTGTTAAGTTGTCATCTGATGGAACAACAGATGTAACTTTTGATGTAGGTTCTGGATTCGATAATCGTGTTAATGATATTCAAGTACAATCTAATGGTAAAGTTATAGTTGGAGGTTGGTTTACTTCATATAAAAGATCATCTTGTAACATTGGCATAGTTAGATTAGAAACAAATGGTGATTTAGATAGTACTTTTCAAACATCATCTCCCGGTTTAGCTTTTCCAAACGATCAAAATGTTCAAAATTTAGCCATTCAATCTGATGGTAAAATTTTAGCTGGCGGTTGGTTCTACGCATACAATAACGCAAGATTGGGTCGAATTATTAGATTTAATTCTAATGGAACAAAAGATGATACTTTTTTGGTTGGAGAAGGTTTCAATGATCGTGTGCAAAAAATTCGCTTAGATAATAGCGGAAATATATTTTGTGCAGGATTTTTCTACAGATATAAAGATAGCCTTTGTACAGTTCAGTTCAATTATCTAAATGCTGATATGGCTGGTGGTTGTGCAAAACTAAACTCTGTAGGTGCTTTGGTTGGAACTCCTTTAAAGTCAACAATGAGAGCTATGGGTATAAATGATGGTGGAGATGACATGTATGATGGAGGTTCCTTTTTTAATACAAATCTAACCAACACATACGAAAGCATTCAAGATGATCAATCTATACCTTTCACTCATTCTTTCTTTTATGGATGGAGTGATGAAAATGAAACCAACTATGATATAGCCATAGATGATGTAAATTACGATTTACCTTCACTTGATGGAACTATAGAAGATGGCTCAAGTTATTTTGGTTCTGGAAGTACTTATTTTACTAATATGTACCCCGGTCTTTTAGTTCTTGGTGCAAACAATATCAGTATCGAAGAATTCAGCATTACAGGCGGAACAGGGCAGGATGGGCAAGGATACGCAAATACTGGTACTATTGATATAAGTGTAAATGGAAGCAACTATGCTGTATTTTACAAAACTTCTTATGATAATGATTCTAATGAACCCGCTATAAATCAAATCATTATTGTTGATGGTGTTGTATCTGGAATAACACAGAGTTTTGAGGATATAGAAAACAGTTCTGATCAAATTTTGACTGGTTTGACTGGAAGAAAAGAACTATATGTTTTAACTTTTGGCAGAATGGATCAAACTGCAACAAGTGAAGAAGATATAACTTTGATTGCTCAAACATTTTTAGGTTTAGTAGTAAAAGAAGTAAAGGAAATAAGATCTTGTGCAAAAACTGTTTGCACAACCACAATTGGTTTTCCTTGTCATTTTTCAACCACATCAACTCCATCTGGTTGTACTTGTGCGGGGTGGAAATTACTTTATCCACAATGCACAAGAGCTAATATTGCAGCAGGAACTTGCAATGGCAAAGCAGGAGCTTATGTCGCTGCAATTACTGTTTGTAATCAAAGATTGTTCTAAATAAACACAAAAAGCGAGATCTATCAAATTATATAGATCTCGCTTTTTTTATAAAATTATTATGTTTTTTATTTAATCGTGTTTGTGAAAATGGCTCATCAACTTTTGACAATTAACATAATATCATCATATCTATTTTTTACATGTCTAAGATCTATTATTTCTGAAATGTAATTTTCTGATGTTATTTTTTTTAGTTCATGTGCATATTCAATTTTACTTATATCTTCAATGACAAGGATTCCATTTTTACGCATCATGGGCAAATAAAGTTGTATAAAATCTTTTTGGCTTTGTGGAGTGTGTGGCCCATCATCTATGGCTATATCTAATCCATTTGGGTAATCAATTTTAATTTGGCTTACAACTTCTTGAGAATAAGCATTTGAAATTATTTTTTTATATCTATTTGGATTCATTTGTTTCATATGTTGATCCAAAGTTCTATCCATTATATCAATAAGAACAAGATTTGATTTTGGAAAATAATCATGCCATAAAAGAGCAGAACCACCAAAATGTGTTCCAATTTCAAGAATTGTCAAATTTTCATTTCTTTTTGATGCAAACAAAGATTCGTAAACATCAATGTAGCTATGTCTTCTAACTTTATCAGTTCCAGAAGATCTATTTGCATTTAGTTTATTTTTTTTGATCAAATAATTTAATGTAATGTTATTCATGTTGAATTATTTACATTTTAAATTACAGAATTATTGATAAATAATATAATAAGTTTATTTTTAAATAATGAGGCTAACTTGAAAAGTTTTATACAATGGTTAGAACAATCTACTCTTGGAACTGAGATGGTTGATGAGAGACAAATAGATTCAGCATACGACAAGGCAAAATTTGCTGTAAAATTAGTTCAAATGTATGATGAGACTTTGCCAAGAGATCAGAAATTACTTTTAAATATAAGTACTATAGCCACATTAAACAAAGGTGTTTATGGGATGTATAGTTCTGCCGAAGATAAGAAGGTAATTGGAGCAAATGTTGTTGGTAAAATAAGAATGAAATTTGGAGATGATTTTATATCAAGTCAAAAAATCAATACTCTTCCATCGGCAGTAATAAAGAAATACATACCAGATGTTGATTTAAATCAGATAAAATCATCTGATGTCATTCATATAAATGTACAAAAACATTTACAGTCACATGGAGACACGCTGGAATGCGTTTTGGAGCTTGCCAGTACGATTGTTCACGAATGTACTCATGAATTAGAAAGGCAAAAAACAGGTACTACCAGTGAGGTTGGCCCAGTAAAGGCAGAAGGTATATTCATGCAATGGGTAAAAAGAAATTGGAAAACAATAACGACCAGAATTCCTCAGATTGCAAGCATTCCCAAGAAAGACATTAATGTTTAATTTCGCTATTGGGGTCGAACTTTTTTATAATTTTAGAAAAAACTATATAAATGAATGTGATGGTAATTGTGAATTCTAAGATTCCACCTAAAAGCTTACCAAGTTCTATTTCCATTCCTGTGACTGGTATGAATATTAGATTTCTCCAATTTCCTCCAGTTGAGTTTATTATATAATTTATAAAAGGCATAAATATTGTTTCTGATATAATTGAAACAAATTTTTGAACTGTTTGTGCTGATATTAAGGTTATGGCCATAGAAAACAAGTTACTTGAAAATAGAAATTTTTTATAATCATTAATTTCTTTTTTAAATTGTTCTTTACTTATAAAATTTTTCTCATCCATAAATTTATCTCACTTAAAAACATATATATGATATAAGAGTAATCATTTAAATGTATGGAGATAAAATGAGAATTACATGTTTTTTAATTTTATTTTTATTTGTTTCTGGTTGTGGGAGAATTAGACATAGGGATATAGAAAACAATTACAGTGGTTTTCCCTTATATCATCAAGAAAAAGCGTCTTTCAAGAATACGAGTTTATGCAAGACGACTGATGATGTTTTATATTGTAAGCCATGTGCGATTCGTACAATAGTAAGTGAAGACTTTATGCGTGGATACAACGATGTGATGATTAGCAAGAAGATAAAATTATTTGGCAAGAATGATGATTACCAGACTGGACATGATCTTGGATTGAATGATAAAAAAGATAATATTTCTCGTAAATTTGATGTAAGAAAATAAAATTAGTAAACTAATATTTTGGAAAAAGGAAAATTAAAATGTTTGATAAAAAAAATGAAAACTACAAGTTTTATTTAGCTGGTATCATTTCTGAAAGTGAGTACTATGATCGATGCGAAAACCATAGTATAGCTACGGATGATAGTAACAAACTTGAAGCCTCAAACGATGGAAACAGAATGTTGATGAATAACCTAAAAGATATAAAGGAATACGCTGACCTCATTCTTTCTATGCTAGAAGATCATGACCAGCTTGATGAGTGGATGGAAAATAAAATTTCGGTTTGCAGAGCGTACATGTCTGATGTTGGCCATGCATTTAAAAACGACAAAGATGAAGATGAAGAAGAGGGTGGGTGTGGTGGCATTCCAGTTGCTAGTATGGGTGCAAAGTCTATGGATTTAACTCCAATTACAAGTTTGTATCAAGCTATGCGGTAGTGATGAATATAGTATTTATATCTGCCGATGACATGAGTTACAATTCTACTGGTATGTCTGGATGTGAAATTCCAGACATAACACCAAATTTAGACAAATTAGGACAAGAAGGTGTATTTTTTGAAAATGCACACACCACAGTAGGTCTTTGTCAGCCATCTAGATCAGTATGGATGACAGGTCTTTACCCTTGGAATAATGGTGCTGTTGGATTCAATTGTATAAATGAACATATAACTACACTTCCAGACATTTTAAAAAATAGAGGATATACAACTGGGATAATTGGAAAAGCGGAGCATTTATGTCCAGACCATAAATTCAAATGGAGTCAGAAGATATTAGGTTACGATAAAATAACTGGTCATGGTAAAAATATAAATGCTTATTACAACTTTTGTAAGTCTTTTTTTTCATCGGTTCCAGATCCTTTTTTTCTCATGGTAAATTCTCATTATCCACATAGGCCATTTGAGAAAAAAACAAGATATGATCCTAGCAGTGTGAAAGTGCCTGGTTTCCTTCCTGATATTCCAGAAGTTAGAACTGAATTAGCACAATATTATGAAGGGGTCAAAAGGTGTGATTTGACTGTTGGCGAGATTATTCGTGCTTTAAAAGAAAGTGGCAAAACAGATAACACTCTTATAATTTTCACTAGTGACCATGGTATGTCATTTCCATTTGTTAAGGCTAATTGTTATCATTTTAGCAGTAGGATTCCTTTGATATGGCATTGTCCAGAAGTTTTAAAGCCTAAGATAAGCGATACTTATGTTTCTAGTGTGGATATAATGCCAACCATTCTTGAATTACTAGGATTGCAAAAAAAAGATATGGATGGAACATCTTATTTTAATACGATTAAAAAAGGATCTTCATTTAAAAATAATGCTTACACTTGTTTATGCCAATTATGGGGAAACAGAAATTTTCAAACTAGGGCAATACACAATGAAGATTATTGTTATATTGTTAATTTTTGGTCTAATGGAAAAAATGAATTTATTGAATGTGGTTGCAACAGTGAATCTTTGAGTATGTGTGGAATAACTAGAACTGATATAAAGATGCATAACAAAATTAGATTTAGGGAACCAGAAGAATTATACAATATAAAAAATGATCCATTTGCAAAAACAAACATTGCATCAAAAGACAAAAAAGGTAAGCTTAAAATGATGCATTTGATGAAAGATTATGCAGAAAAATCAAATGATGGAATAACAAAAAGTTATTTAAAGTCCATTTTTTATAAAATTCATATTTAAATTTCACTTTATAGAATTACATCTTACAAAAGTGGTGCATTTGCTTAAATCTTTCAATTGATTAGCTCCAACATAAGCACATGCAGATCTTAGTCCTCCAAGAATTTGATTTACTACAGTTTCGGCACTACCTTTATAGCCAACAAATTTAACTTCGCCTTCTGAAGCCCTATAATCCTTCATTCCGCCACAATATTTGTTATTTGCCTCTTCACTAGACATTCCATAAAACTTCAAATATTTCGTATCATCTTCAAATATCCATTCTCCTTCACATTCATCTGTACCAGCAAACATTCCTCCAAGCATTACAAAGTCTGATCCTGCTCCGAAAGCTTTTGCCACATCACCAGATTCTTTGCATCCACCATCTGAACATATAAGTCCATTTAATCCATGTGCTGCTTCTGCACATTCAATTACGGCACTAAGTTGGGGATATCCTACTCCTGTAACCATCCGAGTTTTACATACGCTACCACCTCCTATTCCGACTTTTATACAATCTGCTGCACCTGACAATAAGAGTTCTTGAACCATTTCTGGGGTACATACATTTCCAGCCATGATAAATGAATCTGGGAATATAGATCTAATTTCTTTGACTTTGTTTTGAAAGTGTTCTGTATAGCCATTAGCGACATCAATTGAGATGTTTATTTTTCGATTTGTAGATTTCATTTCTTTCAGTTTGATAAAATCGTCATCGGTAATTCCAGTTGTGTAAAATGCGAATTCTGAGTATTCATTAGAATCAAAGAATTTCTGTAGTACAGGCAATTCATAGAATTTATGAAGACAAGTAAAAATATTTAATTTACCTAATGATTCTGCCATTTTCAAAGTTCCAACAGTATCCATGTTGGCAACAATGATTGGCACTCCTTTTATTATTGAATTGCTATTTAGTCCTTTAAAGCTTCTTGATAGGACTACATCTTTTCTACTGGCTGTTTTAGATCGTTTTGGCTTTATGAGGACATCATTAAATCCAAGTTTTATTTCATTGATAATTTGCATGTAATCGCCTTAATCTAAATCTGTTAACATCTCATTAAACACAATGATAAATAAATTATAGATTAAAGTAAAGACAATATATTCAAAAATAAAGATAATATAAATCATATTTCTTTGTTGAACTTTTCGGTGATTTTATATTTATGTTTTCCAGTAATAGTTGCTTTTTTTTTCACATTGTCATAAGTTAGCATGCCATCAATTTTACCAGTAAAATCAATATGTAAATCATAAATTGGTTTTGTCAAAAAAGATTTGTTATTATAAAGCTCGTTATCCCATTTTATTTCATTCTTGCCACATTTTGTTGTAACAATTACGCTATCGATTTTTATAGATGGCAATTCTTTTTCTTTGCATTTGCCTTGATATAAAATAAAAACTTTTGATATGTTTAGACTCTCAAGAAAAGACCAGATGTCATCATTTTTTACTAAGTGCATTCTCCTCTCTTTTAGACCCGAAATATTCATGGTCTATTTGTATATATTGACCGATAATATAATTTTATTGATTTTCATTTATTCTTTTATTGATTATATCTGTATATTTTGATTCTTTTTCTATAAGGATATATTTACGATTTATTTGTTTTGCAATTTTACCTACTGTTCCACTACCAGCAAATGGGTCTAGTATTATGTCACCTTCATTTGACCATGATAAAATATGGTCATAGGCAAGTTTCTCTGGGAAAGGGGCTGGATGTCCTTTATAGCCAGAACGACCTTCACGCCAAACATTGTCACGCATACGAAAATCAGATATTTTTAGGTTTTTGGTTCGCCCATTATATCGTCCATTGTCTGATGTCTTAATCTTTTTTTTAATTTGAAAAGTTTTACCAGCAGATTCATTTGGTATATCGTGAATAGGATTGTATGTATTTACGCTTCCCTTTGTGAACACGAACATGTAATCGAACTGTTGTTTGTATCGTTGTGCGTTCAAGTGGTGAGGAAAAATGGCGGTCTTATGCCATATCATCGTATCATGAAGATTAAATCCTACATCTTTAAAGTGAAGTGCTTGTTTAAATGAAGTTCCTGTCTCATTGCCCTTGATGGTAGCATCTCCGACTACCCAAACTACTACCCCACCTTCCTTTATTACTCTAAACAATTCTTGAATTGCTGGTTTCCAAATGTGTTCGCCCCAATCTAAACTTCCACTATATGTTCGAAGATTATCGTAAGGAGGAGATGTTAGAACCATATCAATATTATTGCTTTTAATATGTTTCATTAAATCAAGACAATTTGCATTGTAAATACAATTTTCCAACACACCTTCTTGCTCTGCATCTTTTGTTGTTTTTATCATATTTCAATCACTAAATACTATTGATCTTCATAATATTCATGTATTTGGTTGTGCAAAAGAACGAGTCTGCAAAATATTAAAATAATTACAAAAATTATTCCAATATTTATGAGCATGAATTATTCACTTTTTTAAATTGTCTTTTGAGGTATTTTTTAAGGCACAAAAAAGCATCAGAAGATGACAAGTTTTTTAATTTGTGCATATTTATACCATTGGTTTTACTTGAATCGATTTGAAAGTAGTTGCCATCAAATAAAATCCAGTCATTATTTTTTGAATATTGAACAAGAATATCAAATATTGTTTTTTCAATTACAGTCATTTGAATATTATGCTATTAATGCAAAATATCTTCAAGCCCAAAATAATAAGTATTTTTATTACAACCTAATTCTTCAATTATTTTTTTCAATTTTTCTCTTAAATTTTCATGATATTGAATGCCATTTGTTATTTGCTTTTCTTTTGATTCTTTGCAATCCCCATAAATCATATATCCAAACATTTGACAAATGTCATTATTTAAACCGATTCTTTTTTCAACTTGTTTTTCACAATAAGATTTTATTTGTTCATCTGTAATGTTGGCTTGTTTTCTCAGTGAATTTAAATCAATTGATTGGATCATTTTTATAAAATCAACAAGTGAAAATTCAATTTTAAGATCGATTCCTTTTTCATTAACATTTAGGTGAATAGAATCGTCTCTAAAGGATTCTTGATAAAGATGTATTTTTGGATCATAATACAAACTTACTTTTGTACTCATCAGCTACTCTTTTGTGAGAAAATTTGGTATTCTGTGTGCGAATGTTTTAAGATACTCTTGTGAGCCTTTATTGTCAAATACAATTTCGAATCTATCTTTTTGTTTTTTAATTTCACAAAAACAATCAAGAGAATTAAAATAATCTGCTATTATCACAGTTCCCTCTTCTCCAAATTTTTGTGTTCTAAGATAAACCTTTCTTTTGCTTTTCCTACCAGAATCGATATACCAAATCATCCAAGCTAGGTCGTTGAGTGATTCTAATATCTCCTTAGTTACGACCTTTTTACCTTCTTTGTAAAATGTTCTATACAAATCATTAAAACAAGGATAAGCAACCGAATAGCATCGATAAGTGTTTTTATCTTTTTTAATTGTACTACTATCTATTTTAAAAAATTCTTTAAGTTCATCTATTTTATATGAAAGCCAATTCAAATTATTATCTCTCATGGCCAAATAACAATTTCTTCCATAAGTTGGATTTACAATTGAAGATCCTCCCAATATGGTTCCATAAAGGATTTGTTTTTGATATGATTTTATAATCGGACTGTTTTCATAAGTCATGATAAATGTATATATTATTTTCGCAATTTTTTATCCAATAGATTATATTAAAAATAACCTATAGTTATATCTATAGTAGTTTCTATACCTTAATTTCAAGGAGGCTATTATGGGTGCTACTAGCGTAACGGGCGTAGGTCAAGGTTCAGCCAGCAAGGTTGGACCAGCAATCAAGAACATTACCATTAACGATCCACATATCGTTTTGACTGGTATTGCGACTACGGTTATTTCAGCCGAACATGGAAACTGGCAAGTGATTGTCAGATTTCCAGAACTTCCATTAAATCCTGATAATTACTCAGTATTTGCAATGCAATCAGATCTTGATGATTCTTTATATTTGGCGAACAACAAACCACCACACATTGCTAAGTTCGATGCTAACGAAAACTACAGCAATGATGGATTCGATAGCGGATTTGCTGGTTTTATCCTTCATACTGGGGATAACAATACGCAAACCTTCATGTACATGGTCGTTAAAAGCGGCATCAATGTAAGAAAGTAATTTAACTTTTTTTCCAGCGTGGATTTCTTCACGCTGGAAATTTCCATGTCCGTATAAATTTTTTTTAAAAAGGAGATTATTATGGGAGCTACAAGTCAAGAGGGTGTGGGAATAGGATCTGTAAGCAAACAAAAGCCACTTATCATCAATGGTGTAGTGAAAGCTGAAAATCTTGGCGTTGACATTCTCCATAATTGGAAATACGACATCAACGCAACTGGCGATATGACAACCGAATCAAATGTCAGTGCAGAGGGAAATATAACCTCTAATAACAACATATCCGCTGATGGCGACATTTTGTCTGGTGGCTCTATATCCGCTGATGGTGACATTTCGTCTGGCAACAATATAACCGCAGATGGTTACATCAGAGGGGGATTAAATGGACAACATTTAAATACGAGTTTCTATACATTCACCGCTGGCGAAGTAAGTAATGGTGATAATAACAATTATGTTGATTTTGCATCGGTTTCGTACACGCCAGTTTCTGGCAGCAGTTCCTTGTATATCGAGTACAACTCAACTTATGCTGTCGGTGGAGGCTTGGCAGATAATTTCAGATCCAGAATAACGGTCAACGATGTTGAGATAACATGGAGAAACCAAACATGGTTGAATAGTGCAGGTGGTGGCACTAGAAGTGCGGTGCTGTTTCCCATCGCCATGGTTTTTTCAAATTCTGTCACGAGTGCGTTGACCATTAAAATTCAAGCAAAGAGGGATGGAGCAGATGACATCCTTACATTGAACACCAACAGTGCGGTGTTGAAAGTTTCTGAATACGCAAGGTAACTTAGTCTTTATGTTAAGCTAAGTTTATTGTGTTTGATTGGTTTTTATATATATAAAAGGAGATTACTATGGCAGCTACAACAACAGAAGGAACAGGAAATGGTTCTGCATCAAACATCAAACCATTGATTCTCAATGGTTCTGTTAAAACAGTAAACATTGAACCAAACGCTGTGACCGCAGCAAAACTCGATAATAACGCATTATCAAAAACACCATTTGTTCTTGATACTGCGACAATAACTCTTGATTCTAGCAAGGCTAACATACCTTTAATTTTAGATAGATTAGCAGGTGTTGTCGTTACTCTTCCAGCAGCTACTGGAACTGGTGACACCTACAAGTTTTATGTTAAAACTACTGTAACTAGCAATGTTTACAAGATTCAGGTAGCCAATGGAACTGACATCATGAGTGGCGTTGCTTTTGGTTCTGATGACGAAACACCATTGTCTGGCACACCTACCGCAATCGATATGTGGATTGCAGGTGCTAGTGATGATACGATTACTATGGATGGCTCTACCAAAGGTGGTAAAAAAGGTAATCATGTCGAAATACTCGATATGGCTGCTGGCATATTCCATGTAAGAGCAGTTCTTACTCAGACAGCTACTGAAGTAACCCCTTTCAGTAACGCAGTTTCCTAAGTTTAATTTGATCTGCATCTTGGCAAAAACCAAGATGCAGATTTATTCATTCCACATAACAAAAAGGAGATTATTATGGCAGCTACAACAACAGAAGGAAGAGGCAATGGAGCAGTAGAGAATTCTTTTCCGAGAATTCAAAATAATATCAAACCAGAAAATGTAAGAAATCTATCAAACATAACTGATCTTACTGCTTTTACTGGTGGTCTTTTAGTTGGAACACTAGGGGCATCAAGACAGAATGATCAAGAATCAGTAATTTGGGCTTCAAGTAACACAGAATATTTAGGATTATGGTGGGGCGGTCAAAGAGACATGATGCCTAGTTATGGTCCTGATGTAAGCATTACAGTAGGCAATCATAACCTTGATGATAATCTTGATGGTGGAAACAGCCTCAATCACCAACATCAAGTGAACATTGATGTTGACGATAACAACTGGAGATTTCACAATGATGGTATTATGACATTACCAGATGGTGGAAACATTAAAGATTTTAACGGCAATGCTATTTGGATTAAAATATCTGATTTAAAGACCTTGACTGCTGCTGCTGCTGATTTTGATGCTTTTAAAACTGCAATTGCTGCACTTTAATATAGCATCATTAAAACAAAGTTGATAATTTAAAAAAACAAAGTGATTTATTTTTTGATATATCACTTTGTTTTTTCCAAGATGCAAATATATTCATTTAACATAACAAAAAGGAGATTATTATGGGAGCTAAAACCAATGAAGGAACAGGAAATGGAGCAGTAGAGAGATCATTACCAAGAATTCAAAATAATGTAAAACTACTAAATCTAGCAGTAGATGTGACCTCTGCAATTGCTAATGCATCATCTTCCTCTGAAATTTCGACTATAGTGTCGTACACCGAATCTGTTGTATCACTTCCTGTTCATCAGATATCTGCATCTGATGATGGGAAACTTTTTTTGTTAGATCACGGGCCAAATGGATTCATAACATTACCAGAATTAAGCACTACTACGATTGGTCAGACATTCCGCTTTTTGACCACGGTTCGACCAGATCAATTCTTTATTCAATGTTATCCTTTTTCTGATCTAATGACTGGTAGTTTAACGCTACACAAAAATGGCGTAGCTGAAACTAGAACTTTTGCTGCCAGTGCTACGAGTAACAAAATAGAATATGGAACCAACAATAAGACTGGTGGTATCATAGGAAGTTATGTGGTGGCGATTAGTTTGGGAACCAGTTACTGGATACAAGGTGATGTCATTACGGATGGTGGTCAAACTGTAAGTAATCCTTTTGGTACCAATACATAATTTTAAATTAATTTTAAAAAATAAAAAGGTGATGTGTAAAAACCACATTACTTTTTTATTTTTTGAAGCTTACATATATTAAGGAGTATAAATGGGTGCTTCAAGCGTAACAGGAACAGGAATTGGTTCGGCTTATAAATCGAATGATTTATCTAGAGCTTCATTGAGTATAACAAATCTTGTTGGCCCAAAAATAGTTGCTGCTGGGATAGAAAAAATGAATGGCACAAGTGCCACGATAAAATTTCCATCACCCTCTGGTGATTTTACCGATTACGCCATATTTCTCACATCAAACGATAAGGGTTGTCCTTACATTTCAAAAGAAATAAGTCCAGTTCCACAAAGTCATGATTGGACATTTACAATATCATCCAGCAACAATTCTGTTGTCAACTGGATGATAGTAAAGATTGGTATTGCTTAATCTTTTTCTGGTTTACTTATCTTCAAAAATTTATCTGACCATTCTATTGCCATGTGTAGTCCTCTAGCTAATAGTCCAACTATTTGAGTTGGATTTCCATTACCTTCTATTGCGATATTTTCTTTATTTGTATCTTCCATCCAAACAACGGCAAACGACAAATTCTTTCTTTTTTTAAGTTCTTTTGCAATTTGCTTAATTGTCACAAGTGATAAATCTGGATTACCAAATTCATCGTGTTTAAGATTTTTTGAATTTTCCAAATAAGCATTAATTTTAGCTATGAATGTTTTATACAATTGTTCTTTATCCGCATGAAAAACAAGTTGGTAAGCCGTATCTTCTGTGCTTATTGGGTGTCCAAGAGAAACCATTTTACAAATATTATCATCTCCTATTTCTTCTACAATTGCGGTAACAAATGCAAAAGAGTATTCAGAATTACAAGAAAAGAAAAACCAAGTACTAGGATCTTCTTCGCTTTGAAATATTTTAATTCCTTCCAATTTTGAAAACATTTTGTAAAAAGTTTGATAATCATTTTTCATTAGTCCTCCATGAGTTTTGAGTCTTTTATAGCTTTGACCAATTTGATCAAATGCTTGCACATTCCTTCTGCTTCATTAACATTTGCTTTCTTTGCATTAGTTCTTGACTCATATTTCTTTCTTTTTCTTCCATACAGGCTCTTATCCAAAGAGTTGTAGTAATTGAATCGCCAGTTAAAATCTGGACAACTGCATTTTACTGCCACTTCGTTTAAATAAGGGTTTATTCTTTCTATATAATACTTTTTATTATTGCTTGCGATTAGTTCTACTATGCTTTCATTCTTTGCTTTTGCATAATTTATATTTTTAAATAAAATAATAGAATCATATTCTTTTTGGTTATCTATGTTTTTTGCCATTCCCTTGACAAACAAAGTCTTCATACCTATATATGGCGTATAATTCATTTCTATAATTTTTATCATATCGATAGAATTTTGTCTTTTGGTAGTCTTAGGAAATGCATCGACTGTACTCTTATAAAGATCGAGTAGTGTAGATTCTTTTAAATTTAAAAATTCGTTAAAGTTCATATTATATTTATGGTGTAGGGGAGCAGTATGCAAGAAAATTTTTTGAATATGGAAACAAATAATCCAATCCCAGAAGGTAAAAATAAGTTTGAGACAAAAATGTATACTGATGGCCAAGGAGTGCTAAAGCAAGGGGTATTCATAAATAACGAGCTTTTAGACTGGTCTATAGATGTTGGTGATTTATTTGAAGCAAAAAAGATGGGTCCGCAATACATGGAAATGTTAAAGACTGATATTGTTAGACATTTTACTCAATCATGCTCTGAATTTCTTGGTAGAAAGGTCACTGCGAAAGAGATCGATGATGCCAGAAAGAATGGATACATTTAAGTAGTGAGATAAGCCTTTATTTGTTCTGCGTTACAAGGGGGTGAACTTCACTTTTGCGAACATAAGCTTATCTTACTGCTTAATTATTATTTTGCTGCTGCTGCTGGTTTCATATCTGCTGTAGGTTGAGGTAGTAAGGCTAGTTCATCATCTATAAATTTAAGTATTTTTTTGTATAATTTTCCTTTTTCCATTGTGGGAATATGAGTGGATTTACTTTTATCTTCATCAGCAATTATTTTTTTGTAAGCATCTAAATCTATAACTTTAGCTTTAATTTCATTTGGTAATTTTGCCCATTTTTCTTGTATTTGAAGTCTTGATTGGGTCTTGGTTTTAATTTTCCAGAATTTATTTGATGCGTCAATTTTTTCTTCTAGAGATTTATCAGATGCATTTTTAACTACGATGGCCGCATTACTAATTTTTTCGGCTTCTTCTGCTGCTGCTCTTTTTTCTTGATCGGTTGGAGGAACAATGCTAGATGCACTTAATTTGTCCATATCCATTGCACTAGCTTTTTTAGGTGCTACATTTTGTTGTGGCTTATAAGTTAATGTTTTATTTAAATTTGTTATAAGGCCATTGATTTGTTGTTGGAAATTTTGCAGTGTGCTACCTTCTATTTGCTTCGAAAAATTTCCTAAATGTTTAATCGCATCTGCTATTGCTTGTCTATCGTAGTCATCATATTTAGAATCTCTTCCAGATCTATAACCACCTTGTATAGAATCCCAAATTGAACCTTCGCCACCACCCATCAATCTATCCCAACCACCTTTTACAGCACCTTTAAGTCCAGACCAAGCACCACCAATAAATCCAGATTCATTGATATTATTGTCTTCGCAAAATTCATCTACAAAACAAGTAGCGAAGTGATATGGATTAATTTTTAATTCATCTAATTTATAACAAATAGATTTAATTCTTGTCTCAAATAATTTTTGTCCAATTGGAGAAAATGAATTTGTTTGTAAATTTGGAGTTATTGAGGTTGTCGGATCAAATGGAGTGATCTGTTTAGCATCCCCGCCTGAAGGCTGACCATTAAAAGTTACATTAGCCATATCTGGTTGTGGTGTTCTTCCAATTGTTGATGGGTCGATTTTTTGCAACATATTGATTATGTTACTTAAAGCTGTTTTTATTTTGTCGTTACTAAGAATAGAACCTTGTCTTTCTCCTCTTTTAAAAAGATCGATTAATTTTTGTTTAGCAGTTCCAACATTTTTAGCCATACTTTGAACATCGCTATATGCAGAATATTGTTGCATTCCTTTTTTTACACCTTGAAAAGCAGCAGAACCCAACTGTCCAATTTTTTTTCCAATAGTTGAATTTTTTACAGCATCAAAATCTTTTGCCAATGATTGTCCGAATGTAATATCTTCTTCTTCAAAAACTTCACTATCGTAATTTTCAAGAAAATTGATTTCTGTTTGTAGCCAAAGTCTAAGATTTTCATTGATATCTTGGTTGTCATCAAAAGAAGATTCAATCCAATCAACGAAATTGATAGAACTAATTTTATATGATTCCATCATATAGAAGCACTTTTCTGCCAATTTTATAGTGTTTTTAATTTCGATAGATTCTTTAAATGTAATCATTGTCTAGTTCCTTTAATGTCAAATTCTCTTAACCATAATTGAAATATCAAAGTTTCTGGTATTTTTTTATCTTCCTTATATATAAAGGACAAAGATCCTTTTGATTCATCATCCCAATTTTTTAACCAAATAATTGGACTAAAGTAAGATTGCTTATGAAGAAATATACTATCTGATCCACGGATAGAGCTTGTTACTCCAATGACCTTATAATTTTCTTTAGAGAATAAAGGGCCACCGGAGTCTCCAAATATAGTATAAGCATTAGTTCTTAGATATCCTTTAAGCTTAATTGGAGATTTGGTTTCTATGGCTGTAATTTGTCCGAAATCTAATCTAACATCATCTCCTAAGCCATATCCAATTTTAAAAATATCATTACCAAAATACAATTTACTATCAAAATCAATTTCCACAATTGGTAGCATTTTATCTGATATAAAAACAATAACAGCAAGATCTTTATTTTGATTAATTCCATAAATCATAGTTGGATATGAATCAAATTTTTCAAGTGATGACCAATTTAAATAATTGCCGACATGAGTTGTCAAATTATTTGGTGTGTTTTCAACTGTATGTGCTGCCGTAACAACCACATTTAAAAACTTATTTTCAAGTGTTTTTTCTTTTATTTTTATAGATTTTACTATAAATCCTGTGGCAATTGCTTGAGGTTGATTTTTCTTACAATCTTCGCAATCACAATTGTTTTTGTTATAGCTTATTTTTACGGTTGGACACAAACTATTCTGATGTAATTTTTTATCAGGATCTGCACTAAATACAATCATAGGGAATATAAGATACAGAATATATTTCATTTTAATCCTTTTTGGAGGTCATATGGACAGAAACTTCCTGTATGGTATAATATTGTTATTGTCTTTAACTGTTTGCTTTATTTATATAAAGAAAACAGATCCTAATTTATTCGATAAATTTATGCCTCTTTCTAATTCTAGTGAGAATTGGCAAAATAAAGATCCAAATTGGAAATCTAAGCCTAATATTGAAAAGAAAGAAGAAAAACCTGAGATTAAGTCAGATTCTGATAAAAAATCTGAAGTTAAACCCGATTCTGATGAAAAAGAGTCTCCTAAAAATGAGCGTAGTCATTTCTTCAAATTCTTCAGATGTAGGCCTTGAGGCGAATAAAATATATGCAATTTGCAGAAGCCTACCAGTTTGGTGGGCTTTTTTTACGCATACATTCTCTTTTAATGAAGAGGATGCATTATGAGCCAAGAAATTCAAAATTGTTATTTTTATGTAGATAGTTCATTACCAGAAGAGCAACAAAAAATTTCTGTGATGTGCATTAAATGTCATGACGAAAAATACCCCAAGGTAGGTTGGTTTTGGAATGCTCAAGAGAAAGGATATGGACCTTTCAAATACATTTGCAGCAAGTGCCAGAATACGATCTATCAATCACCGAGTTACAAAGATGAAAAATAAAAAAATAAAACCAATTTTTAAATCAACCACATATAATCAAAACTTAATCAGTTGGATTATTGAAGAATTCCCAGAAAATTACACAGATCTTATTTATATCGATCTATTCTGTGATAACATTGGGATTTATTTACAAAAGTCTAAATCCAAGATAGAAATTATAAATGATTCTCACGAAGGAATAATACAGATTTATCGAGCTATTAAAGATGAATATAAGCATTTTGTTAAAAAAATAAATGCCGTTAAATGCAATAGTGAAACATTTGAAAAATTTATTGCAAATGAAGGTCAAAAATATGAAGATTATATCGAAAAGGCTGTAAATGAATTTGTTTTGCGTAAATTAAGTAAAGCAGAAGGTAAAAAGTCATTTATAGACAAGAAAATAAAATGGGATGAAATTATCGATGAATCTTTAGCCATAAGAAATCGTTTGCAAGAAACATTTATTATGAATAAAGAAGCTATTGAGGTTATTCAGAAGTTTAACAATCATGAAAGTTTTATTTATTGTGATCTACCAATTAATTTGCGAGAGCAACAATACACAAAAATTACCAATTTACTCAACAATTTTTCTGGTAAGGTACTAATTACTAGCAAAGATCAAAAGATTTGTAAAAAGTATTTTGTTTCTTGGGCGTGTAAAAGAAAGATGTTACAAAAAAACACGAAAAAAAAGCTTGAGTGTATTTGGAAAAATTATTGAGGTGAATATGAAATGTTATTTTGAAAATTGCGATAATGAAGCAAGTAAGTGCGTAAAAAGAAAAATAATAAAGGGTTCTGTTACAAAAAAATCATTTTGGCATTGCGATAAACACTCAGAAGATGAAATAAATCAAGAAATTGAGTCTGAGTGTTTGTCTGTACAAATGAAAAATCCATTCTGTGATATGAAGAATTTAATTAAAAAAAACTAAAAATCATATAAATAAAGTATGCTTATTTCATTTAAGGAATGGTTGGACAAAGAATCCCCGCCAAGTCCTAATATTTGGACTTACGATAACAATGCTGACCTACAGTATTTCACTAATTTGAAAAGTAAATATTCCTTAGTAAATAACAAGACTGGACAAAGCGATTTTGATCCTGATGAGCTTTATTTTTGCCCTAAAAAGAAAAAATCAAAAAAGAAAATTGGAAAATAGATTATGGTATCATTTTGCACATTATGGGAAAACATGGAAAATAATTCCATATCTAAAAGTGATATATCTGAAAAATCTATTTCAGTTGTAAAAACAGGATTGCAAGTAGATGAGGATTTTTGGGATAACTTTTTAAGAGTTATGAACAATTCTTCAGGTTTGTCCGAACTTCTTGATGTTCCTAGTGAAAAAATAGCAAAATGGCATTCTCGTATTAAGGATGCTTTAAAAAAAATAAATGATGAAAGTGATGATGTTGGTAAAAACAAAAAACTAATTTGAGGTGTAAAATGGCATTGAAAAAATTTTCTGATTGGTCGTTAAATGAAGTTGAAGTTCCTCCTGCTGGCGAGATGCCACCGACTTATCCAAATCCCTCACAACAAATCACAGATGCTGCTAAACAAAACCAAGCAAAATCCATGTTTGATAAATTCATGGCACAAGCAGTAAACTTACCTGCACCACAATGGGAATTTTATATCAATCAACTTGTTAAAACTTATGAAACAAAGTTTAAAAAGAATTTTTCAGCAGTTGCAGCAATTGCTAAGGGAACTTCTTCAAATATACAGGCTGCTCAAAATAAATTAGATAAACAACAAATGAATGTGCCAACTATGGGCGGTGCCAATAACGCTGGTAAATAAAATGGATGATAAAAAATTATCAAATAAAATAAAGATACAAGAAGCATTGGCCAAAAAAGCTAACAATCCATATCTTCGTATAACCCCAGAAAATGCAGAATTATTTCAGAAAAATAAAAAAATAGAAATTCACAATAATGTAAGAAATAAAAAATTACAAAAAAACAATTTTCCAGTTACGATAAGTGTTGCTCCTCATATATCTCCATATGTTCCTCCTTCTTTCAAAGAATTAGAAACCCCACATTGGTTTGTATCATCAGAAAATGAAATTGATGTATCCATAATAATACCATGTTACAAAAGCAGAGATTTTATCAAAAAGCAAATCGAATCATGGAATTTCGATGAACATGACAATCTTAAAAAAGAAATAATTTATGTGGATGATTGTTGTCCAGAAAAAAGTCACATTGAAATTCTTAAATCTTGGTCAAACAAACCAAAACCAGAAAAAGGAATAGGGAAAATAATTCATGTAGAAAGAACAAATGGTGGTTTCGCAAATGCTTGTAATTTAGGTGCAAAATTTGCAAAAGGAAAATATCTTATATTTTTAAACGCAGATACAATTACTACTCCGAACTGGATAAAGCCAATGTATGATTGTTTTCAAAAACAAAATAACATTGGAATAGTTGGAAATTTACATCTTAAAGAAGGAATAATTATTGATTCACTTGGCTCTGAATGGGATGAAGGTATTTGTGCTTTTTTACATATAGGAAAACACATATACAAAAAGAAATATATCAATCATTCTTTTACTTTGGATAATGTACCAAAAGATCTAATGGAAATTAGAGAAGTAGAAATGGTTACTGGTGCTTGTTTTATGATTCCGTCAGATTTTTTTAAATTGATTGGAGAATTTGACACACAATATAGGATCGGATATTGGGAAGATTCCGACTTATGCATGAAAACACATGCTCATGGATACAAAATACTTTTTACTCCTGATTCCATCATATATCACAAAGGAGGACACACGAATTCAGCTTCACATCAATTTGTGAAACAAAATAGAAATATATTTCATCAAAAGTGGATAAAAACAAATATGCTTAAGGCGTTTTTGGAAAGAAATATATCAAAAAATAATATTGAAGTAGATCCAAAAAATATTGTTGTATACACTGCAATTACGAATGCATCCAATAATTACGACAAATTAAAAGATCAAAAAAACCACAATGATGGAACTGAGTTTGTTGCGTTTCTAGAAAATCCAATTGATTCAAAAACATGGAATTCAAAGCAGATACATACAACATTTTCAGATCCAAATAGAAATGCAAAAATTCACAAGATATTATCACACATTTATTTTCCAGACAAAGAATATAGTCTTTGGATTGATGGATCTATAAGAATTAAATTTCCCTTCAATATAAGCAGATTGGCCGAAATATATCTTTCTAATTGCGACATAGCTCTTTTTAAGCATCATGAAAGAAATTGCGTTTACGATGAAGCAAAAACTTGTATTGCTCGAAAACTAGATGATGCTTTTACAATAACAAAGCAGATTCAAAAATATATCCGTGATGGATATCCTAAAAATAATGGATTAAGCGAATGTACTGTTTTGTTAAGAAGACATTCAAATGAAATAAAAAAATTCAACGAAATGTGGTGGGAAGAAATATCAAATGGATCAAAAAGAGATCAAATAAGTTTTGATTATGTGGCTAGAAAATTAAATATAAAAATAAATAATTTCCCTGGTGATATAAAAAAAGAAAATTATTTATTTACAAGATTCTCTCACAATAGTCGTTAGTTATGAAAACAATAAAAAAGACATTAGCTGTTGGTCCTGAAATATCTAATATGCCTTCATGGAATTGGGTTGGAAAAGATACGGCAAAAGAACTTTCAAAGTATTACAATGTGATAACTTTTAGATCACTTGAAAAAATACCAAATTGTGATTTTTTAATGTTAGTGAAACATCCTTTAAAAAAAATCAATATACAAACAATTAAAAGCAAAGGAACAAAAGTTTTATATTGTCCTATAGATTTTTACCATAGTGAAAATCAGCTAAAAGAAGATTTAAATTTTCTTTCAAAGTGTGATGCTATTGGATTGCATTGCGAAAGATGGATTCCATATTTTGAAAAAATAAACAATAATGTTCATTTTGTTGAACATCATAGTAAATTTTCACTTCAAGAAACAAATTCTTATAAAAAAGATGGCTTTGTATTGTGGATAGGAAGCTTTCAATATATTCCATTTTTATTAGATTACATTAAAAAGAATACAATAAATTATGAATTAAGAATATGCTCAGATTTAAAAAATGAAAGGGCAAAAAATGGGGCTGGAAAATTATGTCGAGAATTAAGATTGTCCATGCAAATTTCTGATGATTACAATACGATAAATGGAATAAAATCATATGTGTGGTCTGAAGAAGTTCAAAAAGAACTTCTGGAACAAGCAAAAGCAGCGATAGATATAAAATCAATAACTCATTTTAGTCAATGCCATAAGCCACCGACAAAAGCTCAAAAATATGTTTCTTCTGGTATACCTTTTGCAATAAATAAAGAAAGTTATAGCTATGAATATTTTATGAAAAGAGGACTGACCTTGGCGGAACCTTTTGACACAGATAAACTTTTTTCCCATGAATATTGGTTGGAAACATCAGAATTTTCTAAAAAATTAAAACCTCAAATATCAATTATAAATGTTGGATTAAAATATAAGGAAATTTATGAGAACCCCAAGAAGTAATACAATTGTAAATAAAGATTTGATATCAATTATAATTCCAACTCATAACAGATATGAGGTTGCATTAGAAAATATCAATAATATTAAAAATCAAAAATATGAAAAAAAAGAAATAATCATTTGTGATGATAGTGATCAGAAATATTATAATTCAAATGGAACAAAATTTGAAAATAATTTAAAAGAGTTGGATGTGAAATATATTTATTGTGCAAGATTTGATAATAAAGGTAATAAAGATTATGGGTTGGCAAGAGCAAGAAATTTTGGAGTCATAGAATCTAAAGGTGAATTTTTAGTATTTTTAGATGATAGGCTCACACCAGATGGAGAATTGTCTTTGATCAATCTTATAAAACCTTTAAGATCAAAAAATGATAAGCTATGGGTGTTTGGCGATAAAGGATCACAAAAAACAAGTTTTGTAGAAAACTTTTCTGCCATTAGAAGAAGCAACATGGTTAGTGCTGGTATGTTTTGCGAAAGGATTGATCAATATGGAGGAATGACTAGAGAATTGCATACTAGATTTTCTAGTCAAGGATTTATATTTAAATACATACCAGAAGCTAAAGCTAAACAAGTTTGTAAAAGCGGTGGATGGGATAAAAAACCAGAACAAATAACCGCTATGAATTCATTGCTTGATAAGCTTTTATTGAGAAAATATCTTTATTAGTTTTTAATATTTCTTAAAAACCCTTCAATATAATCTGGCAAATTGTGTTTTGGTTCCCAATTTAATTTTTCTTTTGAGAAACTTATATCGGCAAGAGTGTATATTGCTTCTCCAATTCTTGATGGAACATAAATTATTTCTTTTGGGTTAAACATTTTAGCAACTTCATTTATCGAATAATTATAACTTCTTCCTAAATTAAAAATATCTGCATTCCAACTTTCTTTACCCATAGAAATAAGTCCATCACATATATCTTCAATATTTGTAAAATCTCGTCTTTGTTCCCCATTACCAGTTATAGTTATTGGAAGGCCATTAGATCTTTGGTATTCAAATATTCCCAATACATTAGCATTATCTCCTTGTTGAACATGTCTTTTTCCATAAACATTAAAAAATCTGGCTATGGCTATTGGAACTCCGTATGTTTTGTTGTACATCTTGCAATGTTCTTCTCCAATCCATTTCGAATGAGCATATGGATTCACATGAGGATCAAAATAAAATGAAGAAGATCCCGAATAAACAAGTTTACAATTTTTGTTTTTTGCATACTCCAAAGCTCTTACAGTTCCTTGAGCATTTACATCTAAAGTTTCATAAGGTCTATTAAAGCTTGGTTGTATGCGAGCAAGAGCAGCTATATGATATATGATATCTGGCTTAAATCCTTGCAATAAGGGTAAATCATTCCAATTGTTCCTTATGTCAAACATTGAAAAAACAGATTTTTTATTTAAATTTTCTTTAAAACCAGTAGCAAAATTGTCTAAAACTAAAACATTATAATTTTGATCGATAAGTCTATCGACTAAATTGCTACCAACAAAACCAGCACCGCCAGTTACAATTATATTCATATTAATGATATATATCTTTAACATCAGGAGAAAAAATGAAAAAAACAATAATGACAACAGAAGAAATAAAATCAGCAATAATTCAATGCGAACAGTGTCTTTTTGATTTGAAGAAAAAATGGGATGAAGAAAAGCCCAAAAAAAGTGGTTGGGTTAGTATTCCAACTGATTATCTTTTAAGTGGAACAATATTTATCATAAAATCCATAGATGATATGATTCAATTTGTTGAGCCAATAATACCAAAAGGAGAAGATAAAAAAGCTGTGGTTATGTTAGTCGCAGGGCAATTATATGACTACATAGTTATTTCTATTTTTCCATTATGGCTAAAACCAATGTCTTCAACTATAAAAAAGATTTTAATTAGTATTGTTGTAAGTGAACTTATAGATTTTATAGTAAGTAAATACCGCAATGGATTATGGAACATGGAGAAAAATGACAAAAAAGATCCAGCACAAGTGTAAGCTTCTTCCATTTTTAAGAAGAGAAGTATTATCAATACAAGAATCCAAGCAACAACTTGGATGGGGTATTACAGCTTTTGATCTTCCTAAAGTTTGGAAAAAAAATCAAGGCGAAGGAGTGGTTGTTGCTGTTTTGGATAGTGGTTGCGATTTAAATCACCCAGATTTAAAAAACAATTTGTTGAAAGGTAAAAACTTTATAGATCCAAAAAAAGAACCTATAGACGAAAATGGTCATGGAACTCATTGCACTGGAATTATTTGTGCTGAAAACAATCTAATTGGGATGGTTGGAGTTGCCCCTAAAACTAAAGTAATACCAGTAAAGGTATTGGACAAAAATGGATCTGGAAATCTAATTGATGTAGCAAATGGAATTCGTTGGGCAGTAGATCAAAAAGTTGATTTTATTACACTTAGTCTTGGTTCCCCCAATCCGGTTCAGCAAGTAAGAAAAGCAATTCAATATGCAGAATCAAAAGGGGTTGTATGTTTTTGTGCTGCTGGAAATGCTGGGAAGACTCGTGAAATATTTTATCCAGCTAATTATCCAGAGACCATAGGTATAGGCTCTATAAACAAAGACTTTGACAGATCTAATTTTAGTTGTACTGGAACAGATTTAGATTTTTTAGCACCAGGAAATGAAATTTTTAGTACAGTTCCAGAATCTTGGTATGCTATTCTATCTGGAACAAGTATGGCAAATCCTTTTGCAGTTGGAATTGCTTGTCTTTTATTGTCTTATAATAGAGAAAATGGAAATAGGATAAAGTTAATATCAAGTCAAGATTACAGAGATGAGCTTAAAAAACATTGTATAGATGTAAAAAATAAAGAATTCGCAAAACAAAAGTTTTTTGAAGGATTTGGAATTATAAATCCTCAAGATTTGGCTGATTGGATTTCTGAGAAATAATTTTTTTGTATTCATTAGCTAGTTCATAATTTTCTTCAATAATAGCTTCGTTCATTTTTTTTCCAAGCTGATCTATTGTAAGACTGTTTAATAAAGATGGAACTTTTCCAATATGTTTAGTTCCTACCTGACAAACAGAAAAATACCTTTCGGCATAATCCTTAAAATGAACATAGCAATTTGCACATCCAAATTTTTTATGTTTTTTTATTTCAAAAAGAGAGGTTTCACAAGAAGTACAAGAGTTAAAGATTTGATCTTTTATTTCATAATCAGACATGCAAATTTGGCATATATTAAATATTTTTATGATTTCATCTGAAGAAATCATAAACTGTAAATTTTTTACAGCAGAACAAGGTTTATTGTGTAAGGGGCAATCCATAGATTTACTTCTTCGCATCCTGTATTTTTTTATTATAACTTTCTATTTCTTCTAATGTAAGTTTATTTTTGTAATTTTTAAAAAAATCATAATTAAAAATTTCAAACTCTTTGGCAAATTCATTTTTCATTTGTTTAATTTTTTCTAAATAATTTTTAACTTCTGTTTTTGTTGCTGGTCTTGATTCTGAAGAATTAACTAATTTATAATTTAAATTATCAAATTTTTTTAATTCTTCAGTCCAATGATCTTCCATTTTTAAAAAAGCACTTAATGTTCTATTGCCCATAGAAAAACAGAACATTTGTTTTTGAAAATTATCAAGATCTGTCCATGGATTTTCTTTTTTTGTAATTTTATTTTGAAGAATTATCTTTTCCCATGTTTTTTCTTGAAATATATTTTTAGTTATAGAACTAAAGTATTCTATTTTTTCTTCAAATTGTGCAACAGTAGGAGAATGTTCTTTGTGGTTTTGACCATAAATATTTAATGAAAAAAATAGATAAAAAATAATAATGTATTTCAAACAATTTCCCCTTTCATCCTTAGAGAAAAACCATCGTTTTCCATCGAGCTAGTTTTGGAAGCGACTGTTCTTTTTATCCAAATTGAGTAAAATTCCAAAGGTTTTAAATCCCCAATTTCTATAGGATAATTTATTGATGTTGGTACAAAAATTACATTGTTTGGAAATGTTGTCTCATCGTTTATTTCAATTGCTGTTTTTAATTTTGGTCCACCATCAATAATTTTTTGAATTGCAAATGATGAATTAACATCTAAAAATGATTGGGAAGATGAAACTAACTGAATTGATTCATAATATCTATAACGAGCAGTTCCTCCAAATGTGATTTGAAAATATGCTGTAGATCCAATATACGATCCAAGCACAGTAATTTCCTCAAGTCCACTTATTGATCTCATAGAATTTTGTAAGTTTGTTGCCCATGTTGTTATATTTGGACTATGATTTACAGTGAATTGAATTTCAGAGTCGCTAAAATAATTATAATATTGCAAAATAAAACTTCCTGTGGCAACGGAAGTAGCATTAGTAATGTAAATGTCTTGTCTTTCATTATTTATTTCAAGACCAATCACCACATCTGCTCCTCCAGAAATTTCATTGCTAATGTAAACTTTGGCATTACGCAATGTGTCTGTAGGATTAATATTATAAAAATAAACACATCTATAATCGGTAGAGCCAGATGATGCTTGAGTGCTTGTTATGGAATCAAATAGTCTATTACTTAAGAAAAAAGTAGTAGACATTTCTCCGCCCAAACAAAGATCTGGGTTTGAATTAGTAACTCCTCCACTATAGAACAATTTTATATCATCGTTAGCTATTGCCATCTTGCCTCGTAGGTTTTTTCAATATATATCTGACATTTCTTGTTGAATATCCGGTGAAATTTGAAATTTCTTTAATTCCCCAACCTAAATTAGAAAGATTCTGAACCTTTTCGTGATGTATTCTTTGTCTATTTGGATTAATGCCATTATATTGCAATATTCTATATATTTCCGCTTCAGATTTGCCATGTAAAGCAGCAATATTCTTGACAGACAAATCATCTCTATGGAGATAATTCTGTATTATCTCTGAGTCTTGAAAATTATTTTCACAAAATTGTGTAAATCCTTGCATAAATTATATATTGAATTAACTTTACTAATTGTTTTATAATTTGTATTACAGAGGATATAATGCCAAATTGTTTGAAACGAATAAAGTGGTATGAATCGGGATGTAAGAACTCCAATGTTCTTCAAATCTATAAAAAGGGATTAGAATTCGCTTTCGTTTCCGATAATTATGAACAATGTCATAATTTCATACTTTGTAAAGATTTTTTACAAGATATCGTTTATTCCAACATAAACAAAATAACAATTAATATTTTTAATTTTTTGTACAGTCCTCACAAAGATCCCAAAATATGCCTTAAACAATTAAGATTATTGGTCAGAAACCATAGCGATAATTTATTTGAAGAAAAATTAAATAATTCAATTAAATTTATAAATGAACTAGAAACAAGTTTACGAATGAAGCATACTAAGTTAAGAGTATGCAAAAATAAAACATATTTGATTCAAGCGACAAGAAGGTGGATAAAAGCTCCACCCATGATTTCTTTGTTTGTATTAATGCTTAGAATAGGATTAATCCACAAAGCTAATAAAACCTCAAAAAAGACACTAGATGATATGTTGCAAAATAAAATAAAGCCATATCAAAAAAAAGATGCATATTTGCTTAAACATTCTTACTTGGGATTTGAAAGAATTATGAAAATGGGAGATAGAAAAATATTCTATCGGGATATAAATAAAAATTATCCTAATTTAAGCGTTGATTGTATACACAATTCAACCGGAATTCTCTCGTACAGTAATGAAATTAAAACTCAAGAAGAAGGATATGTAGGCATTATTCCAAAATGGCATCTTTTCTAGGAGGTTTCTATGTTTTCTTTCGGATCAGATCCTGAACTTTTTCTTTCAAAAAATGGCGAATTAAAAAGTGCAATTGGTATTCTTCCAGACAAAGAAAATAAAATAAAGGTTCGTGATAATTCATATTATTACGACAATGTATTGGTTGAATTACAAATAAAACCAAGCACAAGCAAATATGATGCGGTAAATAATTTTAGATCAGCATTTGAAGATATAGCTGAAGATTTAGAGGGCTATGAGCTTAAAGCCGAATCAGCAAATTGGTTTCCGAAAAAAGAACTATGTCACAAACAAGCAAGAGTTGCTGGGTGTAATCCAGAATATTGTGCCTATACCTTGCAACAAGTGATGCCACCACAAGGAATTATTGAAACAACAGGATTTCGCACTGCTGGTGGCCATATACATTTAGGAAACAATGATATTTTTAATGATGGAATGCAAACATTAAATTTGGTTCGTATGCTTGATTTGTTCCTTGGAATTCCATCAATTTTATTAGATCATGATATAAACCAAGTATATAGAAGAAAAATTTATGGTCATGCAGGAAGCCATAGAATACCAGAACACGGTTTGGAATATCGATGTCTTGGAAACTTTTGGATAAAAAGCCCAAAATTAGTCGAACTAGTTTATGACATCACAAGTTTTACCATTGATTTTGTTGAAAACAATGAGCATGAAAAATTTTGGAGTATAAATGATTCCCAATCAGAAGATGATGATATTTCTCTTGCTCATAATTGTTTTGGATATGATGTAAAATTGTTGCAAAAAAGTATCAATCATTGCAAAAAAAAGGAAGCAGAGACATTTATGAATATTGTAAGTTGTTACCTTCCTAATAATTTGGTTAAACAAATTACAGAATTGCAAAATGTAGACTTTGATTTTTACAAAGAATGGAATATTTAATGTTTAATTTTTTTTCAAAAAAGGTTGAAAAAAAAGAAAAAACAATGTTTCTATTTGTAGGAAGAAACCAACAAGTAGAAACATTATTGGAATTGTATCAATCAAATGATCATATTAAAAAAAATTATAATTTAAACATTTTGTCACCAGAGACAGAATGGTATCCAAAACCAAATGGAATCACAGATCAAAAATCATCTGTTGAAAAATTGGAAAATACGATTAATGAAGTGAATAAACTTATATGTTCAATAACTTCAAGTGATAATTTAAATCCAAATCAAGTATATTTGTCTGGCTTTTCTTCTGGTGCTGCTGTGACATTAGGTCTTATGACAAATTACAAATATAAGGCTGCAATTAGTCACAATGGAACAATTTTAAATACTAATTCAATTGGATATTCCAAGCATAAAAATCCAATTCTTCTTATTCATTGCAGAGATGATAGTGTTTTTAATTGGGAAGAGAGATATATGCCAACCAAAAACACTCTTTTAAGACAAAACTATAATGTTTCTGTTGTAGAAAAAAACTCTGGTGGTCATGTTATTTTAAAGGAAGATGTGGATTATGCTTCCGTATTTTTAAATCAACTCTGATTGCCTCTAATCAATCGACACATTTCTCTCACATCTATTTCCCGACATTCTTGACATGACCATGACAAATTTTTAAGAATGAAAGCATGAACTTCTAAGGCAAGTCTCTTCTTGTGTACAAATTTATATTTTCTACATTTATGACACAATGTTTTCGTGTGATTTTTTTTTGTTTTTGGCGTAATATATTTTTTTTGAGAAACAGATTTATCATGTTCTTTTTTATTTTTACGATAAAAGTCAAGTAAACTATCTGGCATTACTGGTATAGGGAATTGGCATTCTTTTAAAAACCTATACTTAGTTCCATCTTCGTGAACAGATGGTGGCATAACCGAACATACTTTGTTTGCACGAAATTCAATATCATGAAACTTTTTAACAGTAAGTTCAGAATCTGGGTTAATGAACAAGTGGTGAACCGATCTGCTACTTTTGAAACAAGGATGCTTGTATTTTCCTATAATATTTTCCAAAAGCTCATTGGCATCATCAGTATCGCCCTCAACATCAACTACTTTTCCCAATAGAATTGCAATATTGAATTTTTTTTCTTTATCTTTGTCTAAGATATGTTTCCATAATTTTGGATTATAAGATTCATTCCAATTTTTCAATAAAGGTTTTTTTGAACCAAATTTTAAAAGAATTGGCTTTAAACCCATGCTTAAATAATTGTTGAAATAAAAAACCAATTCATTATTCATTTTTATTCGCCAAATGAAGCAAAAGAATCTATCTTAAAATAATAACAAGGAGAAAAATGGCTTCAATATTAATTACTGGTGGAACTGGATTCATAGGGTCTAATCTGGCAGATGCTCTTTTTAAATTAGGCCACAAGATTATTATAACAGGCACTGATAGTGAGCAAAACTGCAATCGTCATTATTTTTGCAACAACAATTTGGACAACTTGGATAAAATTGGAAAAATAGACTATTGTTTTCATCAAGCAGCACATAATGACACGACTGACACCAATGAAAAGTACATGTATTCAACGAATTGTCTGTGGTCTTTGAAGCTTTTTGAAAAACTAAAGGACGCTGGTTGTGAAAAGATAATATATGCCAGTAGTGCCTCTGTATATGGCGATTTACAGTCTCCATACACAGAAGACATGGAGTTAAGCCCTTTGAATGTTTATGCTCAATCTAAGCATGTTTTAGAGTGTGTGGCTCAAAATTTTGGAGATAAAAATAATATAACTATGATTGGATTGCGTTATTTTAATGTTTATGGAAGCCAAGAAGTCCACAAGAAAAAAAGAGCAAGCATGGTATATCAATTATGCCAACAAGCATTACACGATAAAGAAATTAATCTTTTTAAATTTGGAGAACAAAAAAGAGATTGGGTTTCAGTTCACGATGTAGTAGATTGTAATATAAAATGCCTAGATTATAAAAAAAATGGTATTTTCAATGTTGGTAGTGGCATAGCAACATCAATGAACGAAATAATAAACATTTTAAAAAAGCTTTTGAATAAATCAATAAAAGTAAATTATATTGAAAACCCTTATAGTTCAAATTATCAAAATTTTACTTTAGCCAATATTGAAAAGGCAAAAGAAGAATTGAAATATATTCCAAAAATAGATATTGAAAATGGTATAAATTTATTACTACAAGATTAATAAAAAAGGCCAAGAAATAATCTTGGCCTTATATTATCATGATCTTGGTTTTACTAACTAATGCCATCGAAGAATTTCTTGCTTGGGTCTGCCCCAAAAATTCCTCTCATCCAAGATTCATTTTTTGTTTTTTCAAATTTTTTCTTAGCAATCGAAGCTGCAAATTTCTCTGGCATGCCTTTTTTCACTAGTCTCTTAACCATATCTTCCATGCTTTCATCGTCAGCAACATCTTTTGATTTTACTTTTGTCTTTACTTTTTTATTTCCAAATTTTTTCTTAGCAATCGAAGCTGCAAATTTCTCTGGCATGCCTTTTTTCACTAGTCTCTTAACCATATCTTCCATGCTTTCATCGTTAGCAACATCTTTAGATTTTACTTTTGTCTTTTTCTTTTTGTGAGTAGTAGCTTCACATTTCATGCATTTCATGTTTTTTTTACTCATGCACTTTTTGCACTCACAACCTTTATGATGCTTGGATTCTTCAAAGCCATCATGATCTTCTTCATCTTCTTCATCATGATCATGATCTTCTTCATCTTCTTCATCATGATCGTGACCTTCTTCATCTTCATCGTGGTCTTCATGATCTTCATCTTCATCATGATCGTGACCTTCTTCATCATCTTCATCGTTATGTTCATGATCTTCATGATCTTCTTCATCATGATCGTGACCTTCTTCATCTTCTTCATGATCGTAATCATGATCTTCTTTTTTCATTTTTTTACAAAACTTACCACATTTTTTTCCACAATACTTGCATTTTTTAGGGCCATCTGCTTCATCTTTTTTCTCTGTAGGATCAACCATTTCACCATCTGGATGAACATTAGTTTCTTCTGGCTCTTCTTCTGCCTTTACTTCCGTGTGCATATTATTCAAGAACCCTAAAGACTGGGGTACAGAAATCCCCAACATACGACTACCGAAATTTTCGTTTAAATTTTTCCAATTCTTATAAGACAACATAATTACTCCAATCTTACTATGTAAGTGCATGAAAAATACAATGATATATCTTGTCATGATATTTATCGCATTTGTGTTGATTTTTAACAGCAAAATGCAGAATAAAAGAAAAGAAATGAATCCCATAGAGACATATGAACATAAGTATGACTTTCAAAAATATAAAAAACAGCCAAAAAACATATATGTAAGATCTTTACAAATAAAATTAAAACATATTATAAATGTTAATTTAAATGGAAATCTAATCATAGAAGACAAAAAGTTTCATTTAATGGCAAGTAGTATTTTAGGAAAAGAAATTGATATTGGAATAAATGAAAACGAGCTTTGGTATTGGACAAAGAGATCAAAACCTAAAGGTTTATATTATTCAAAATTAGAAAATATAAATAAGACAAATTTAAAATCAGCACTTAATCCAAATTGGATCATGACATCATTTGGATTAAATTTTAAAAAAAATGATAAAAGTGAGATGTTTCCATTTGGCGATAATATCATTATATTAAACAAAGATATAAATCATCTTGGTGAAAATAATACAATTGTTACGATTATAGATAAAAAAACAGAAATAATTTTAGGAAATTATCTTTATAATAATTTTGGTAAGTTGGTAGCAAGTTCTGAAATTAAAGAATATCAAAAAATAAAAGATTATATCTTGCCAAAAATAATTTTTATTATGTGGCAAGACGAAGGAATTAGCATGGAATGGACTTTAAATGACATGGTTGTAGATTTGAATGTAAATGATAATGCTTGGAATAGACCAAACATATATCCTTCTATAAATATTGGAAAATAATTATTTGCCAAATGATTTTTTAATCGCATCTCTTCTAGCTTGCTGTACTTTTCTCTTTTCTTGATTAGTACTTGAATCATTTCTTATTGGTGATGGTGTCTGAGAAGATGTTTGTGCCATGCTTTGTTTCTCTACTGGACCTATTATATTTCTATTTGTGGCACTGGCGGGTCTTAATGCCGAACTTTGAACAGGACCACTTTTAGATCTTGGACTAAACGAATTGTTTTTTCTGCATCCACATCCCATAATTCCTCCTAAAGCATTTTAACTTTGTTTATTTTGTCTTGAAGTTCTTTTGTCTTTTTAATCTTATCTAAATCATCGGCTTTCTTTTTACAGCCACAACTTTGTTTTGGTGTGACATAATATACTTTCTTTTGTTCTTCTTTTTTGTTAATATTTAACATGAAATATCTATGCATGAGGAATAATTAAATGTTCACAGAAGATCAAGTAAGCGATATCAAAAAACAAGCAATTGACATTATAGGTAAAAAATTTACCGAAGGTAATGATCGTGAAGCGGAATTACTTGCCAATCAATTTTTAAAAGTTGATCCAAAAAATGCACAAATCATGCAAATTTTGGGATTGATAAAATATAAGGCTCATGATTATGAAATGGCAATTGAAGTATTTAAACAAATTATTGAATTAGAACCAGAAAACTATGAAAATTATAACAATATTGGCCTATGTTATTCCAGCATGGGAAAGTATTCAGATTCTATCGAAGTTATAAAAAAGGCAGTAGAATTAAATCCAAATCTTAACTTCGTTTATAGCAATTTAGGATTACAATACAGAAATAACAAACAAATAGAAGAAGCCATATCTTCTTTCCAAAAATCGCTTAAAATCAAAGAAACGCCTGAAACTTGGGATATGCTTGGAGGTTGCTATGGAGAAATTAGAGATCTTGATTCAGCCGAAAAATGCCTTCTATCTGCTTTGCTTATTGACCCTAATCACGCTGGATCACATGTTAATTTAGCCTCTATATATCAACTTAGAGGAGAATGGAAAAAAGCATGGCCAGAATATGAATGGCGATTTCAACTCTACGAACAAACAAAATTTTGGGAAAGCATTTACGATCCAAATACAAAATGGGATGGAAAAAAAGAAATAACAAACAAAAGGATATTGGTTCATTCCGAACAAGGAATTGGAGATGTTATTCATTTTTTTAGATATGTAAAATTTTTAAAAGAAAAAGGTGCAATTGTAATCTTACACTGCTGCGACACATTAGAATCTTTATTGAAACCATTTGTAGATGAAATATATGTAAAAGAACCATCTGAAATACCAATATTTTCTAAAAGACCTGATGACTTTGGAATTCCAAAGTATGATTATCAATGTTCCATAATAAGTTTGCCATATTTATTAGATTTAAATCACATTCCAACTTCTCCATATTTAGATTGTTATTCTATTTTCAATACAGATGACTATAAAAACTTTTTTAAAATAGGAATTGTTTGGGCTGGGAATCCCCAACACCCAAATGATTCTTCGAGATCTTGTCATTTAAAGTTTTTCAAATCCATACATGATTTGCCAAATGTAAAACTATTCAATTTGCAAAAAGACATGCGTCCAAGAATGTATAGATTTCAAAACGAACCAATTGATCTTGCTTCTGATGCAGAAGACATGAAGATAATAGATGTTTCAGAATATCAGACTGATTTTGAAAAAACTGCTGCGATTATAAAGTCTATGGATTTGATTGTAACTGTCGATACGGCAATTCTGCATCTTGCTGGAGCTTTAGATAAAAATACATTTGCTTTGATTTCAAACCAAAGTGACTGGAGATGGATGTTAGACAATGAAGGCACAGAATGGTATAAAAGTGTAAAAATATTTAGACAAAATAAAATCGATAATTGGGAAGAAGTATTTGAATCTGTAAAAAATCAAATAAAGGAATTGTTGTGAAAATAATTTATCGCATAAGCGACAATGGATATATTAAACCTAAATTACCTAATGCAACAAAAAAAATTTGTATTGAAAATTTTATAAGTATATTTGATAAAATTGATATTGTTATAGCAGATAATTGCTCGCCATCGACTTTAGAATTTTTGAATGCCAAAAAATTAAATGTAATTGAAACATCTTTGGGAAATGCTGGATCTTTCCTATATGCCCTTAATCTTGCTGTAGGTGAACCAGAAGATGAAATTATATATTTTGTTGAAGATGATTATTTGCATCGGCCTTTATGCCGTAGCTTATTAGAAGATGCCCTATCAATAGCCGATTACGCAACATTGTATGATCATCCTGATAAATATAGCAAATATTACAACTTTGGAGAAATGTGTCATGTAAGAAGAATAAAAAATCAACACTGGAGGTCGTCAATAAGCACAACTATGACATTCGCATCAAAAGTAAAAACATTAAAAGAAGATATACAAATATTTAAAAATATCTGCGTTGATAGATTTCATCCAAATGATCATCAAATTTTTATAGACTTAAAAGAAAAAAATAATAGAAATTTATTTGTTTCAATACCAGGATTTGCATTTCATGCAGACATTAGCTCAAATGTTTGCGATATAGAAAACTTAGAGAATGAAATTGATGATTGGATCATTGAATGGGCAGAAAAATATATTCCAATTGAATATAATGAAATTTACAAATTACAAAAAATAAGTAACTTGAAAAAAATACTTATGATAAATCACTTTTTAAACACAAATTGATTTTTTATCTAAGTATTGAAATTTTACAATATTTTTTTGCAAAAAGAATGATGCATTTTCACGAACAAAAATGCAATCTGGCAATTTAGGGCTAGTTTCTTGAATAGACTTATGCTTTAATCCTTCGTTTATCGAATATGCTAGACTTTGATTACCAACAAATAAATCGGAGCCATTTATTACACAAGCTAAATCCCAAGCATTTTTTACCTTATAATAATCAACAAATCCAAATGTTCTAATGAATGAATCATATTCTTCTTCAAGGCCAACAAACACAGATTCTTTTTTATATTTTTTGACTATCGAATGCCAAGGAAAATCATAATTTTTATATCGATTAGATCTAGAAAAAACAACATCTGCAATTTTTTTCTTATCGGCATCAATCCATGCTTCTTCGTATTGCTGCAATGGCACATCAAATATGTTTATGTATTTTTCATAAATAAATTTAGAATCTTTGTCGAGGCGAAAAAAATCTAAATTTATTGCAAATTTAAAATTTTTAAAACACCTAACAACTTCTTTAATATATTTTTGCTTTTCAAGAAGTGGCTTTATAAAATTGAATTTATTTTTGCATATACCAGATGGAGTTCCATCTGTTTTTTTTAAATTGATCTGTATTCCTTTAGGTTCAATCCAACTTTTTAAATTTTTTATATCATCTATAGCTAATATTCCCTTACCATAAGTTTTTAATACTGGTAAGGAGTAAATTATATCTCCCAAATCTCCCGAATGTTTATATACTTTATCAAATAACATTAAATTATCCTGCCACCATTATAATAATAATAATAGTGGCAGGATAATAAAAATTTAATTTACTCTACTTGCTGCACTTCTTTTTTGTTGCAGTTGTTGCCTTTTGGCCCATACGATCACTACTTTCCTTGACTTTAGATGCAATTGTTGCCACTAAAGAAACGGATTCGCCTTTTTCTTTCATAGTTATATCGCTATAACCAAGTTTTTTAGCTAAGTTTTTAGCAACATAGCTCAAAGACGATCTGGTCGTAAATTGATGGTTTCCATCAACCTTGCAAAGCCTACCAGTAAGATTTGGGATATCTACCGATGCTTCGAACCATTGCTTTACATTATTCTTACGAGTAAGAACATTTACCAAAAGATTACTTTTTCGATTCATGATGCACCTTATGAAATAGGTTTAAGATAATTCATTATAAGCTTTCATCTTTTTAAAATTCAATCTTTATTTTCAAATTTCATAAGAAATTTTATTTAAATTAAATTTTTTCATTTTTGAATTTATAATTTTATTGCTTCCAAATGTTGGCAAGCTTATCGCAGATTTTTTTTCAGCAACTGAAACATCTAGATCCTTTTTTATGGTGTTGTATAAAAACGATGATTCAATATTTAATTGCCATAAATTAAAACAAATTAACATTTCAATTATTGTTTTTTTAATCTCATTCAAAGAAACTTTATTGTAATCATTTCCAATTTTATTTATATCAATGAACCAATAAAAGTTTTCTTCATCATAATTGAAACATGGATTGCGTAAGCCCATTTCTTTATGCAAAAAAATCATTTCGTTCAATTCTGATAACCATATAGACTTATAGTTATTTTTTATATAAAAGTTTTCATACCAATGGTAAATCACAGACTTGAATGAAAAAATGAATATTGGATTATCATTTAAATGATAATTATTTCTATAACAAAACTTACAATAAAAAAAATTATCATAAAAATCTTGAGGATATTTCTTAACATTATCATCGCTCAAAATAACTTCTTTGTCACAAAAAAAACAAGATTTCAAGAAAGTATCTGATATTTCTTCTAGCATTTTTTGCTTAACGGGAAAAAATTCCACATTATATTCATACATAATATGACCCTTTATATTCCATAAGAAGTAATTCTTTGGTAGATATTATAATAGAATAATTACTTTTAATGTCAATAAGTATAAAAAGGTTGATAACTTAATTTATTTTATAATTTTTAAAGTTATGACTCTAAATAGATTATATGACTTTAAACTTACTTAAGTCAGTTTTCAACGAAATCAGAGAGGTTAAAACATGAAGTCTTTTATAGAATTTTGTCAAAACAGTAAAAAAGAATTACCAGTATATGATGTTTCAGAAAAAACAGCAAGAGGTGGCATCATGCATTGGGCATATCCAGATGGTTATGTAAGAAGCCATTATCCAGGTGCATATTTTACCCCAAGATCAGCAGATGCTTTACAGAAAATGGGCAAAAATGCTAATGATGAAGATAAGGTAGATCATGGCCAATTCAAATATAAAGCACATGATCATCTTGAAACTTAATTGATTTAGATATTTAAAAAGCACATGTTTAAATCATGTGCTTTTTTTTATTTAGATTTTGCATTTTCCATTCTACTTTTATGATCTTCTGAAGTCACAGATTTACCATCTTCTGGAATCATATCTTTATGATTTTCCCAATATCCCCACATATCTTCATTTGAAGGACTTTGAAATATCATACCCCTTTTGTAGTATTTTTCAATTATTTCTTCAACCCTTTGTTTAGAAAGTCCTGATTCTTTGGAAATTTGAGATACACTTCTCCATGTCCATTTTGGATGTCGTGATAAAGCAATAAAAAAACCCTGCTCTTCATCGCCTTCTTTACATCCTTGCGGATAAATATCAGTCCAACTTTTCAACTTTTTTTTAGACATGTTCAACCTTTATTTTATTTAGTCAATAATATTATAGTTATGAAATTATAAAGCTTATTCATCTTTTTTACTATATTAGTTTAAGTATCACTTTAAAATAGGAAATTTATGAGAAGAAAAAAAATCACAAAAGAAGAAAGAATGCAAAAAATCACAAATAATTTAACTGGTACTGGACTTTATATCTATGAGAATAATACCAGTGGTTTTTTAAATCTACCTAAAAAATCTTCGGATGGAATTAAAATTGTTCCACCCAAAGGTCGATTTAAAGGAGATAGCTATTTTATGCTATTAGTCAAACCACCAGAAAATCTTTTAAGATTTATCCAAGAAATAAAAACAGAGGAGATAGAACCAATGAATGAAAAAAAACTTATTTTAGATCAACCAGATATGGTTACAGCAAGAGGCACAGTAGAGCATGTTGTTGATGATATGTCTCCATTAAAAAACTTGCGTGACTCAGTTGATAATAAACAACAAAAAGATATTTTGTTAAATGAAAACCCTATGGATGGCATAGAAATCATAATTGCATAACAAAATAGTGTACATAAGTTCATGTGTTGGTATGCATTTTGATAAAATTTCATTAAAAATACAAAAATTTATTTTGTAGGGTACATGTAGATAATGTGCCACTTTGAAATCCAAGAAATGAGGTCACATGCCAACAAGTGTTCGATGGATTGCACAAAAAAATAAATTCTCTTGTGGCCCTATTGCTATTTTAAATATTTTAAAATGGGTAGGCTTTCCAGTAAGTTATAAAAAAGATTATAATTTTTGGAAGAAAAAGTGTAAGTGCAATTGTTTTGGAACACATCAATCTAACTTTCAATATTGTTTAAATAATTTAAAAAATATTACGAACACTCCAAAGCATCTTCCAACAATATCTTCAATAGAAGATGCTTTAAATGCAAATCAAATTGTAGTTATGAAATCAACATTTATGGTTGATTCAAAAAGTGATCTTGGTCATTTTTTTATAATATCTGAAATGACAAATGATAAATTCTTTTGTATAAATGATTTTAAATCATCGCATAAGTGGTATGACAAAAAAGTTTTTGCTCAATACTATTTGCAATACCATAGATCATATTGTGATACTTGTTGCACATCAAGCTTGTGTGGAGTATCACCATATGCATGGTTTGTAAAAAAATAATTTGATTATATTATTCAAAAATGAAAACCCAAGAGCCACAATTAGAACATATTTCTAAATTAGAAAAACACATGCAATTTTCACAAATCATTTTGGGCCTCTTTTTAATGAAACTGATTTAAGCTTCTCTTGATGATTGTTTGGCTGCGTCTTTAAATGATGCATCATATTATGAAGCTCTTTTGTTATTTCTGATGCACTGTCTGCACACTTCTTAGTTGATTGAATTGAAATTGTCTTTCTGTCTTTGTTGTAAAAACCCTTAGAAACCAAGAAGCATTTTTCTTTATCGCTCCATGTAACTAATCCAGTCCACTCTCCATCATCCCAATTTCTTGAAGAGACCAGAAGTCTTAATGGCTTCTCGTCAAAAACATGTTTTGTATGAAATCCATGTTTTTTAAGACCAGCACTAACATATCCCAAAACCAGCTTTGCAAATCCATCCAAAGCATCATCCATGGTTGTACGATAATTTACACTAATGCTATATCTTGAAGTTTCGGCAGATTCTGTCAATTGACTATCAACATGTTCATGAACTGATTTTAGATTACCTTTTAAATTTACCTTAAAATATTCAAGTGCAATTTTTAAAAAGTCCTCTCTATTGATAGACTTTAAATTTAAATTTTCCAAATCTCTTTCTTTCTTCCAGTCATTAATTGATTTCATATATCCACCTTTTTTTACCACAATCCCATATTCTTGCTAATCCTAATTCAAGACACCATTCTCTTTCTGTTGTATTTATAGGACAACCATTTTTATTTTTAGCTTGAGATTGTTTACTTATTCTTTTATTTGGTTTTTTATAATTAACATAGCTGTAATCTGGTTTAAGTTCGCAATCCAAATTAAAACCTAATTGTTTGTATACATTCCCTAAACTCCAACGATTATCACTCCATGTAATTACTTTTTTGTAATTGTTATTTCTAGCCCATTCTAAACACTTTTTAAAAAGCTTACTACTTCCTCCAACAATATTGAAATTTCTTTTAAAACATAAACGATCTAAAGTCAGCAAGCTTTTATTTCTGTGATGCCTACCAAAAGACATAGATGCAACAAGATCATCTTCATAAAATAAACCATAAAAAATAAGACCTAGATTGTTGCTTTCCTGCAAATGATTAGAATCACAAAATTGTTTGAAATCTTTTTTAGACAATTCCTTTAAATTACACTTTCTAGCATAAATCTTTATCTGTTCTTTTTTTAGAATAGACATCAAAATACCCTTGCATTTACTTTCTTGATGTTTCCACTCATCTTCAAATATTGTGATTAAACGGATACCTTTTTCTTGGCACTTTTTGTATTTTTCATAATGATATAATGATAATCTTGGGGATAAAGATAATTCGTTGTGCCAGAACAAACCGCAATATTCTATAGCGACATTAATATTTTTATCATACAGATCTAATTCTTTTCCATCCATTACAGAATAATCTGGTTCAAAATTAAATCCTAATGAATTAATCCATGTCTTTATCTCTTCTTGTGTTTTTCCATAAATTTGATTTTTCTTTAGAAAAAGTGGATTTGGAACTCCATATTTATCCAAACATGTTTTTAAAAATCTTTTTTTAAATTCTTCTGTTTTAGAATAATTCGTATGGCCATATCTAAGAATACAAGTTTCTTTGGCTTTCGTTCTATTTGATGGCAACTTGGATGTATGGTCAACGCCATAAAGTTCTAAAAAAAGTAGTCTTCGATTTATCAGATATTCTTCTGTTTGAGTGTAACTTTCTTTACCAAATTTATCTAATGATGTTTTTTTTCTTTTTTCTAATACATCTTTATTCAACATGGAACTTTCTTGTCCATATTTTTTCAAATTAGATTCTATAACCTTGCCGTAAAAATCACTATGCTTTGCATAATTATCAACACCATATCTTTCAATGCAAGTGGCCTTGTATCTTTCAAGTATTTCTTGATTTAAAAATAAAGATGTAACTCCATATTTTTTCAAAAGTGATTTGTTTCTCTTGTTTTTAAATTCTTCACTAGAAAAGTAATTCTCACATCCATGTTTTTCTAAATTTTTTCGCTTTCGAACAGCTATCACTTCCTTCATTTTCTCTTGATGGATTTTGCTTTTTTTTAAAAATTCATTTATTTCTATTTTTTTATTTTTTTTGCATGACTTTTGGTCACAACTATCTTTATCAATATTTTTATTGGATAAAATTCTACTTCGTTTATTCCTTGGTAATTCCTTACCACAATAATCACATTTAATCCAAATCATAGACTTTGTAGAATAATCCTCATAGGGCTTATCCAATTTTTCTTTTATGATCATTGATTTAATTACCCCATGCTTGGGCCAAGAACATCCCCAAAACGAGACAATAATCTTTCTTCCCATTCCTTCTTTTCTTCCAAGCCTTCTTGAAGAATTTGCTGCCCATCAAGTTGCACACCACCATTAGGGCCAGGAGGATTAGAAATTTTACTTCTAATTCTTCCTAAAATTATTTTAGAAAAAGCCAAAGCCCCTTCTTGCATCGCTTGAGTAACTTGTTTAAAGTCTGGCCTTTTTTGTAAGTACCTGACTAAAACAGGATAAGCCCTAAATGGAGTAGGGTAAATTTTTATGTGGTTATAACCGCCCAACCACTCCCATCCACCCTGTTGCCCAGATATACGATTATAAGTGTCTTCGTATTGCTTGTACAAGACCCACTCATTCATCTTTCCCCATACTGGGGTTTGAGGATTGATACCACCAGCAATACTACCATATGCACCTGCACCCATATATTCCAATGGTATAACGCCACCAAGGTCAGATGCAGAAAATGCATATTGTGCAGTTTCCCTGTAAGATACGGTTCTTATATATCCAACATCGTTAGGCATTTCGTAAACCGACTGCCCCGGGGTACTATTGAATGTATAGTACTGAAAGTATTCCATAGGAGCATAATCTTCAACTATTTGCAATGCAAAGTCTATTGAATTGCTAATTTGCTGTTCGTCTAACTCTATTGTGATTACTGGTGCGCCTAGCATAGTAAGAATATATTCACGAATTTGTTCTCTCACCTTGGCACGATTTTTTCTTTGTCCAATTTTGACGAGTGGATCAGTTGGACCTAAGTCGCTACAACCAGTACAAGCCAAAGAATTGTATTGTTCTTGTGTTGGGCGAGGAATATATAACATATTGTTGTTCATAATACATATATAGTTGAAAATAAAAATATCTGATCTTTGGAGATGAAATGAATTTTTTAAATTTCTTTGAAAATAAATTATTGTTAGAAATGGCCAAACAAGGCGACAGACCAAGAGGTGCTATAAAATTAGATAATGATGATATAGAATTTTTATATCAATTTCCTCCACAGTATTGGACTCAAGCTATATATCGAAGATATAATCATGACCTTTTTAATGCTCTTAAAAATAGAGAAGGAAAACGAAGAAAGAAACAAGAAGCTATGATTTCTATGTTGAAGTCAGCATTGAAAAAAGGAAATTTTGAAGAATTAAAATCCTCCGATTTATTTTCTAAAGATCAGATTATCTCTATAAGAAAAAATTATGGCAAAGATACCAAATGGAGAGAAGAATGGAAAGATGATGAAGAAGCAATTGAAAATGCAGCGGAAAATATTGCATATTATGCAGTAGAAAAACTTGTTCCAGATGCAACCGATAAGGAATCTGAAACTTATAGTTTTAATAAAGGAAAAAAAACAGACAAAGTAGTAGCAAAATCATTTACAAATAGATTAATTCACAAATTAGAAAGAACTGTTGGCGAAAAACATAGTATATCTTCTGGTCTTGATCCCAACAAAGTTGGTCTTTATGGTTTCGATTTAGCAAATCCAATTAAATCAGCACATAAAGTAGAAGGAAAAGATCAACATCAAACAGATGGTCTTATTTTTCCAACTATACATAGTGCTAGAGAATCTATTGAAAAATTACTTGGAATGAACTTTCATAGATATTTTGGAGAAATGCCAGAGAATAATTCTACACAAGATATTCCTGATTCTTCATCACCGACAAGAAAATCAAATGTTGCGATTCATTCTTGGGGAAGAATACCTCACAATAGACAAGATTATTTTAAAGACAGTGTTTTAAAAGACGATTATGTAAGAGGTAGAGAAAAATATTATGATGAAGTGATGCCTTGGTTCTTGTTTGATAAACCCCAACTTGAATCAGTTTATGGAAAACTTAAAAGATCTGGCTATCCTATAGGTGCAGAAAGTATAACGAAAATAGCTTCATCTCCAGAATTCACAGAACAAGAAAAATCATTTTTCGCCACTGACAGGCAAGCTTTAAATCATTTGATTTTATATAAAGATTTAGCAGAAGGAATAAAAAGACCAGATGGTACCAATTTTAAAAAAGTAGTTGGTCAAAATGTAATTATATGGGAAGACTTTATAACTAAAAATAAATTTCCACATTCAGTTAAAAATCAAAGCGAAAGAAAAAAACTCATAGCAGATTTTTGTAAGGCAGATTTTGAAAATTATAGAAAATCAAATCCAGATGTTAAAGGACCACCAATTCCAAATATTGCACCAGATGGAGTGTCAATTTCAGAGGATCAGCATGTGCATTTGCCTTTATTTAAAAAGAAAATAAATTTAAATGGAGAAATTGTAGAAATTGACATGCCGTTTGTAAAAGGATCAAAATATTTTAGATATGCCAATCAAAAAGATCCAGTAGAAAATAGACATGGATACCAAAAGAATATAGTTCATTTAGCTCATCACGCTTATAGAAAAGAAAGTAGCAATGGGCATATGAGTGGAGCCTCAATCCATCCAAATCAAAATACTCCAAGAGTAACCGAAACTATAAAAAAAGGCATTCCAAATTATACTGAAAAATATAATAGGGTTTTTGGAGAAATGGAAAAAGACAATGATGGACTTTATGTCGATATTGTAAACGGAATAGAAAGGGCAATAAGATTAGAAAACAATAATAGGCTTGTCAATACAAAATATTTGAGAATAATTTTGTCAAATAATATTCAAGAAATTCACAATATAATTGTAAAAAAATTAGAATCTCTTTTAAGTAACAATGAAATGAGTTCAAAAAGTAAAAGAAATCTCTTAGCATTCAATACGACTAAAAGTATTATGCAACAAAACACATGGGGTAGCGGTTCGGTTAGAAAAAGAGTTTTTAAAATTCGTAAAAAAAGAAAAATTCCAACAACTTTGATATCCCCCCAACAAATTGCTCATGCTAAAAAAATTACAGTTGAAAATTTGGCAGAATTAGGAAGAAGACAATTTTCTGCTGGTCACGCCTTTCCTTTTAATATGGAAAATATTAGACATATTATAGATGAAATTAAAGATAAAGCACAACAAGAAGAAGAAAAGAATCCTCTTTATCATGTTCAATATGGTTTAGAAAGCAAAAAAATTGTAAACTTTTTAATTACAAAATTCAGAACTAAAAAAATGCTCATAGATGCAATGACTGGATTATTGAAATTGATAATTTACAATAATGGGGTTTATGGAAAAGATTTAGAAAATAAAACAAATAATTTGTTGAAGCCAATTGTTGGAAATAAAAAGAAAACAATGCCAAATATTGTTTCTGATTTTCAAAGTTTGCAAATAGTTCAAAATGCTTTAGGAGGAATCAGACAACCTGTTGATGCAAATATGCAATTGCAAGCAACAAAAACTTTTTCCCCAGTTGAATTTAAAAAAAGTAGAAGCAAAATAATAAATAGAGGAAAATTCACTAGAGACCCACAAAATCTTTTAGATAAGAAAGATTATTTGGCATTGTCTCACAATAATCTTTTCATGCACACCAGAAATAGAGAAACTATATTAAATTTGAAAAGATGGGTTGAATCACAAAGAGAACAAAGACTAATAAAACAAAAAGATTATAATGATTCTATAAAATCTATAGATCATATTTTAAAAATAAGATTTAACGAGGAATAAAATGGCTGAAAATTCTAACTGGCTTAACTTTTTATCTAATCCAAGATCCCAATACATAAAGAAAAGTATGTTTGAGATTTTAAAGGAAAGATATGGAAAAAATGAACAAATCTTGGAAAGACTAAGTAGCCATTTGATTGTTGAAAAAGATTTAAAAGATTTTTTGGCGATGATAATAGATGTTTATGAAATTGGATTTTTAAAAGCAGTAGAAGATCAAAAAGAACAATTAAAAAAGCTTGGATTAGGGGTAAAAATAACATCAAGAACATAAAACTAAACTCCCTCAAAGTGAGGCTGATAGTTTGATGGAATGCATGTATAAATAAATCCATTTCCCTTTTCCTCTTTACTGTTTACCCTCCACCATCTTTTTGTATTTGATTTTGGATAAATGACACTTTCTGATTCAATTTTTAATGTAGCCCAGAATTTATAATACAAATCCTCTTCTTGTGTCACAATTGACTCAAAAGAGAATGGGTTACCATACTCAATCGAATTATATTCTTCGTTATAAAGAGAATCTGTTTTTTTTAATATTATTGCTGGCAAACAAAACATAAATGTTTTTTTTATGTCATTTTTATCATTAAAATTTTTATCTTTTACAATAATGGCTTCTTTTTTTTCAACATCATTTATCGAATTACTTGAAATTTCATTTTTGGTCATCTCCAACTCTTGAACAAATGTATCTTTTAAAACAAGATTTGATTCCATCTTGTTTATAACTTGATTGTTTTTATGTTCAATCGAATTCCATTTCATATTATGGAGAGTATAATCTGTCCATATACTTTGATTTTTCATCAAGGCGTTTGGACTTTGCAATCGATATGTTGATCCATCTTTATTTCTAAGTACCATTTTTTTTTACTATTAGACTAATTTATATTAGTATGATTAATGCATCTAAATATATTTAAATAAAAATTGAAAAAAATTTATGCATATTACCTAAATATGCTAGATAATAGGAGAAATAAATATGAGCTTACTTGTTCCTGATGTTGGTGAAATTTTAATGCTTCAGTATTTGGTAAACATGCTATCTACTGATGGAACCGCTGGTACTGCCAATGGACAAAGACTATTGAGGTTGTTTACGAACAATCTTACACCTGTAGAAGCCACTACTTTAGCAACTGTTACCGAAGCACTAGGAGGTACAGGGTATACTCCTGTGACCTTAGTCGGTTCAAGTTGGACAACCACTCAAGTTGGTGGAACTACAACCGCAGTTTATAGCGAACAGACATTTACATTTACTACTGGTGTTACAGTTTATGGCTATTATGTAACAAGCATTTATGGAACACCAGCCTTATTATGGCTCGAAAGATTCTCTGGTGCGCCTTTCATTTTGCCTTCTGGTGGTGGTCAAATCGCTATTTCTCCAAGAATTAGCTTGGATTAAGTAATCAAAATAAATTAAAAAAAAAGAGACTAATAAAAAATTAGTCTCTTTTTTTTTCAATTTATTATATAAATAAAAAAGAGGTTTATATGAAATTAAAATTTAACGAATGGCTTCATGATGGAATGTTTGAAAATCGCAGTTACACCTTCTTTATAAAAGAAAATGTAGTATCTGATCCAAGATTAGTAATATCCGATCCAAGATTGAAAACGATGGATGAAAGCATTCCAATTATGTTCAATATTGAATTTGATCATAGAATTCTTCAATTTGCTAAAAAAATTGCAAGTATGCCTACTAAAGCGGATGCCAAAGAAAAAATAACACATATAGATGATTTTCTAAAAGTAAAAAATCCAGAAGTAAAAAAAGCAATCAAAAATAATATTCCGACTGGAGTGATGGGGGGATTACCATCACATGTTTCTATGTTTCCGATAAAAAACACTTCCATTAACGATGATCATTCTTTCAAATCCGAATGTGAAAAATATATTGAAAAATTCCCAACTATAGATGAAATACATGATAAAAATAGAGATATTAATTTTTACATTATATTAAAAGAAGCGGCAAAAAAGATGAAAATTGTTACAAATACCAAAATGGAGGTAGAAGAAATAGTTGATATTATGATTATTGGTGAAAAAAAACTTACAAAAAATCCAAAACATGAATACATGAATATAAAATTTCCTAAAGTAGATGGAACAGAAATATTCAATAAGTTTAATAGTGGTGGATATGATCGGGTTATTGTCTATACGATTATCGAGAGAAATAAAGAAAATTTTTCACCTAAGATAACTGAAACAAAATGGCTATTTTCTTTTGTTGATCAAATAAAAAATGTTATTACAAAAGCAACAGAAGAACCTAGAAAATTAAAATTAAATCGTGATAAAATTGCACGAGATGTAATGGAAGTAAATCCAGAGGATTCAGAGAAATTCCAAATTGCAGAGCCTTTAAAAAGACAAGATGTAGGTGTTGAAAAGCTCTCTAAAAAAGTTGAAGAAATAATTTCAAATATTAAATCGTATGAGGATATTCCACATAGTTCTTTGTTAAATCCTTCAAATGAAAAATTTGAAATTCAAGCCAAATTATTTGCAACAGTATTCAATAATGTAACAAAAAAATTAGATCAAAATAAGGGAAATCTATCTAGATTTGTAATCGCAGAAATGAAAAAAATATTTGATGAAGCAAATATAAAATTAAATGACGAAAGAATAAGAAGAATGAACATGCTTTATTCTGCCATTTTAGATAAAGCGGCAAGTGAATTAAATGATGAATCGGTTACTAAATTTATAAATGTAGTCAGATCTCAAAATAAAAGAGCTAGAGACCGAGGTAAAATAATTGTATGAGTGAGGTAAAAATTGCTTCGTAACTTAGACGGATCATGCTATAAATCTGTTGGTAGCTTTCAACAATACAATCCAGAAGCACCAGAACATGATCTTTTCAATCAATGGGATCAAGAATCTATCATGCGTGGTGGATCTCCATTTTATTATTATGAAGTATTTATTCAAAATCAAACTTTAGATCCTCTTTATCTTGAAGATAGAGGTAAAATATTTTCAAACAATCCAGTAATGTTGTGGTGCAATTACGAACCTATTCCATCACAAAATGAATTGAGTCAATTCGGTATTGATTCACCTGATGAAATGAGATTCGAGGTAAATTATAGAACAACTTTAAAAACAATAGGACATCCGCCAAAAATTGGATCGAGAGTTTTTACACCACATCTTCAAGAAAATTGGGTAATAATCCAAAGAAACTTGGGAGAATTTAAACTTTGGGGTTCCTTGCGTCTTGAATTAATTTGCCAAAGATTCCAAGAGTCTGTTACTACTGGAGAAGGTGAAGTCACTCAAAAACAACCAGATGTTAAAATTAAAATCGTATAGGAGATAAAAATGCAGTCATTTTTTGAATTTTTTGAAAAGATTCGTGCAGAAAAAAGGTTTTACGAACAAGATGCTCAACCACAACAACCACAGCAACCACAGCAAGATGCTCAACCACAACAGCCAAATATGCAAACTGCACCAGATGCGACACCAGAAGAAACAAGTGATAAGGCCCAATCACAAGATGATAGCCAGAATCAGCTTTCTGAGCCAGCACACGATCCAAAATTAGAAGAACTTATAAAAACTATCAAAGACGCAATGCCAGATTTAAAGCCAGCAAGTAAAAAAATGTTGAAAGAACTTCTAGACAAACTTTCATCTCCAGAAGAAGAAACAGAAGATGATAAAGGACAGCAGTCGGATCAAGGACAGCAATCAGATCAAGGACAACAACAATCGGGAATGCAACCAGCACAAATGCCAGCACAACAGCCAGCATTTGATTTGCAAGCAGCACCAATTGGTGGTCAAGATCCTAATCAACAATAGTTGATTTGCTGTCAGAAAAAATTTTCTTATCAATGTTAAAAAATATACGAAGTGGAATTTTAGGATTTTTAAGCCTTGGGTATCCTGTAAATATCAAAGGCTTAAATTCACTTTGTCTCTTTTTTAGTTTGAATGGTTTTATTTTCATTTTTTATAAGTTTTCTTTTAATTTTAGATTTTGGATTATCTTTAATGCTTTCTAAATGTTGTTTGATAAAAGGACAACCATGCTTAGAAGCTAAAGATCCAAGTTTCTTATATTTATCATCAAATTTATAACCTTCATCTGATTTCCAAGAAAGACCAGAAATTTTTCTAGCCTCATCAGTTAAAATTTTATCTTGCAAGAGTCTGCTAAAAATTTCATTTTGCGTCATCTCATTTATATCATAGTGTACTTTTTTCGGTAAAATCAAAATTTGAGCATATGGTTCAGATTGTCTGAAAATATATTTTTGACCTTCACTTGGATTTTTGAATACTACAAAAAATATTTTAGGCCACCAGCTTGTTTGCAGATGACCAGCAACAGCAATTGGAACTGTATTTGTACTGTCTGTGTAAAATCTTGGATGTGGCTCAATTCTAAGAATCATATCATCTGGAACCTGTATATCCACACAACTAGTCATGCCAAAATGACCATCTGCAAATTTCATAAATGGTGGCAAAGTAACATTATCTTTACCTACTATCTTGTTTTCTTCTGTGAAATCTCCTTCAAACAACAATTCCCCATTCTTCATCTTTACATGACACTCAGTTGAAAATGGATAAGCAAGTTCAAGACCATAAGTCGAAGCTTCAACAAAAGGCTGACAATGCCAAGGTTGAGCCTTTGATCCATTTTCATGAGTTAAATCAGATCCAGCCCAACCGGGATTTTGTAATTTTATTGGTTTTGGAGATTTTCCCAAATGCCATGTACGATACTTAACTCTAATACTTTCAGACATTTTTTGTTGTCTCCCTAATAGATAATATCAAAGGAAAAAAATGAACGATATCAATCATCCATCAAAAGGTCTCAAGGAATGCAATGACAAGAGTCCAATAAATTATAACCCAAATTTGGACATAATGCCAGACAACTGTAACCTTGATCCAACAAATTCCAGAAATGTAAATGACGAAACATTAAATTGGCTAAAAGACACGACAAATAAAAAAGTTGGTTTAGGTGCTGCCAATCTTTGTGACCCTGTTCAAAAAGGATCAATCATCAATGATCCGAACAATCCAGACAAATCAACAATTTATAGATACTCAAAAGCAAAAAGAGCTTGCGATGATGCTATGCGTGATCTTTTTACAGACATCATAGTAATCGATGAAAATGGAAAAGCTCATCCCATTCCAATTATATGGGGAACAAAAGAAAAAGCCGTTGCTGCGATTCTTTTAGATAATGTTCGCAAAGATGAAACATTAGTAGTAGATAGAATCAAATTGCCTATGTTGGCAGTTCATGATTCTGATATTCAATTTGCAATAAATAGATATGTGTATCATAAAGCATTAGACTATAGAAGATATTTAAGAGAAGATAATAAGCCGGGATTTACAATAAACGAAAAATATAATAGAGATACAATTTTTGGATTCGCAAGAGGAATACCAGTCGATATATCTTACACTTTGCATGTTTGGACATTATATCAAGAAGATATGAATCAAATTTTAGAACAAATTTTGTTAAAATTTAGTCAAACTGCATATATAAAAGTGACAGGTGTGCCTTATGAGGTAATTGTAAAATTAGATTCTATTGCAAATAACTTGGACTACGAGCCAGGAGATCAAGCAATTAGAGTTATAAAATATCAGTTTAATATGACAACTGAGACATTTATACCTCAACCTATAAGCAGAAAGAAAGCAGTCCTCAAAACCAAATTTGATTTTGTAGATGGGCTTAATGAAAATGAGATTAGTGAGGTTATGGCGAGATTGGAAGAGAATGTAAAGGAACTTAAATGTTAGAGATAAAAAACACGCAAAGATTTCCAGTCCAACTTATCATACGATCAAGAAAGGCACCACGCTCTTTCACGGTTTTAAATATTCCCGGCATTGGAGGCGGAAAAAATATTTTTTTGCTAGAAGATGAAAGGGCAACTGAGTATATAGATAGAGCAGTTAATGACGGATTGATTTCTGTCAGGCAAATATCAAACAATATTATGTTAACAAAGGGAGAATAAGACTATGGCAATATTAAGAGGGTTTCCTCCATCAAACACAATCAGTCCTAGCGTTAGAATTGCTGAAAAAGATTTAAGTTATGTAGCACCACAACAAACGCTTCATCGTGCTGCACTTATTGGTTTTGCCAGCAAAGGCCCAGTAAATATTCCTACGCTTATTTCTAATAGTCGTTCATTAAGAACCATATTTGGAAATCCTCATCCTCAAAGCGGAGATCCATATTTGATCTACGCAGCGGAACAATACCTCTTGGTAGCAAACGAACTTTATATTGTTCGTGTTGCTGATACTGATCCAGTAAGTGATGAATGTGCAACAATAGCAGAAGTTGATGTTCCTGCTGCTGGTACAGTCATTAAGGTCATCTCTGATACTGCTGGGCCTTATGTTTTTGAGCAAGATTCCTTCTTTCGATATAGACTAAATGGTGTTCTCAGCCATAAAACCTTAGTAGTTTTGGAAAGTGGCATTGGAGGTTACACTGTTGAAGAATTAGTAACTGCTCTTAATGATCAACTTGATATTCAAAATGATGGTATTGAATTTTACAAAGACGAGTCTGCAAACACAATTTCGGTTAAAACAATTTGGGCATATGGTCCAGAAGCCGAATTAGAATTTGTCTCAGTACAAAATTCTATCTATGGTGGTTCGGTAATGGATGGCAATCCAACTGGTCTTGGTACCGGAATGGCTGAAGCTACTACAACTGGATCTATGGAAATGTATCCTGATGTTGGTTATCAAACTCCGGGCGATTATGATTTTACTGGTCTTACTGGTCTTAATATTCAGTTGGTTTTAGACGGAACAGACAATGTTTTAATTGATAATGTTGTTCAAGTTATCAGTTTGGTCGATTTCGAAGGTGGCGTAGCTGATATTGACAATATTATAACTAACATTAACAACCAACGAGTTTCTGGTGGTGGTACACTTCCTGGCGGTTGGGTTGTAGAAAAAGTTGGAAGTGGAAATTTAAAAATTTCTACATTACATTATGGTCGTGATGCTCGCCTTCGCATTAAGCCAGATAGCACAGCAGCAGGGATATTCGGACTCTCTACCTTGACAGCAATTGGAACAAGCCCTAGTGGTGTAACTGGTGATGCTGGCGTAGAAAGTTTTGGCAGAATTAATGGTGGTGTTAACAATGGCACAATGACCTTCATGATTACCGCAGAAACTGTTGGTATAGAAGGCAATTATACCCAAGTTGTAATCAAGACTAATAATCGTGATTCTAATTGGATATTCGAAATTTACAACAATGGCTCACAAGTTGAATCTTGGGGCCAGCTTACAAAAAATGACACTAGCACATTCTATGTTGGAAGCTATCTCTCTCTTGTTTCCGACTATGTTCGTGTAGTTGATAACACTGCGACTACTGCTGGTCCTGCTGATGGCACTTATAACCTTGCAGGTGGTTCAGATGGTATTCCTTCTGATCCAGATAAACAAGATTCTTTGTTAATCGGTAGTTCTATTGGCTACAATGGAATCTATGCTGTAAGTGAATCGGAACAAATCGATATAGATCTTATTGCAGTTCCAGGCCATAGTAGCACAAGCGTTGTGACTGAACTTTTATATATGTGTCAAAACTTCCGTATGGATTGTATGGCTATTATCGATAGTCCATTTGGTCTAACTGTAAGTGAAATTGTGGCATGGCAGAATGGAACTCATCCTTTAAACTCCACACGATTTGATAGTGATTTTGGTGCCTTGTACTGGCCTTGGGTTAAAATTCGTGACAATTACAATCGTGTAGATGTATGGTGTCCACCTAGTGGATCTGTAATGGCAGTATATGCTCGAAGTGATAGTTTGGCTCGTCCTTGGTTTGCTCCAGCAGGTTTACTCAGAGGTTTGGTTCCAAACATTAGTGATGTATATGCTAGACCAACTCAAGAAGAAAGAGACTTAATGTATGGTTATAGAAACTGTATTAATCCTATTATTACATTTTCTGATACAAATGGTTTCGTTGTTTGGGGTCAAAAAACTATGCAACGAAGACCTACTGCTCTTGACAGAGTAAATGTTCGCAGAATGATGTTTTATATTGAAAAGCAAATTAAAACTAAGAGCAAGGGATTGTTGTTTGATCCACATGATGATGTGTTCACAGCCAACTTTATTAGTCTTGCCACTAAAGTTCTTCAAGAAGTTCAAACGGCTAGAGGCATAACAGCATTTATCGTGAAAGCTGACGCTGAACTTAATACTTCTGATGTAATAGATAGAAACGAATTTAGGGCTAGAATTGGTGTTCAGCCTACAAGAGCAGTTGAATTTATGTTCCTTGAATTTAGTATTCATCGAACTGGTAGTAACTTTAGTGAAACTACTGACGCATTCTAATTTTTAAAAGGAGAATTTTAAAATGGCAAATATGGATTTGGGAATTTTAGCTTCCGACCCACAACTAGTTTTTAAAAGAAAATATAGATGGACTTTTGCACTAAGGTGGAATGGTCAAGACATCCCAGAAAACTTTGTTAAATTGGCAAGTCGTCCTAACTTGACAATCGAAGAAACAGAAATCAATTACCTTCATGGTAAAATGTGGATTCCTGGCAAGGCAACTTGGGAAAGCATTACTGTAACATTTTATGATGTTGCAAGTAATAGTACTAATAGCATTACCCCTCTTTATTCTTGGCTTGCATCAATCTACAATTTTCAATCTCAGAGTCCTTCCGATTCCATGAAACAGACCACCATTCAAGGTGGTTCTGAAACTGGTGGCTGGTCTGGTTCTGGCAAGTTGACGATGTATGATGGTTGTGGCAATCCTATGGAAACATGGCATTTAGATGGTGTATGGCCATCCGCTATTAACTTTGGAGATCTTGATTATAGCTCTTCAGAAGAAGCAACTGTAGAATGCACTTTGCGTTACTATAAAGCTCGTTATGAAGCTAAGGGCTGTACTCGTCCTCCTCAACCAGTTTGTCTTGGTTGTGGCTCCGGTGGTGCTGCTGGTAGTCCTTTTGCAAATGGTGCTGGCCCAATAATCTAATCAAACTTTTTATAAATTTTATAAAATCCTTTTAAAAATTTATAAGCTCCATATCTTTTATAGATATGGAGCTTATTTTACATAAGGCGGAATAATTATGGCTCAAATCATGGGATTTGATTTTGGACTTGAAAAAGCAGATACATGTTTCAAAAGAAAAAATAGATGGTTATTAAAAATACCAGATGTTTCTGCGACTGGCGTTGATACATTGCCTCCAACTAAATCTGCAAGGCCTAGTTTGACTTATAAAACTGTAGAAGCACAGCACATGCAAGAAACCATTTACTTTCCAGCAAAGCCAGAATGGAAGCCCATAACTTTAACTCTATTTGATCTTAAGAAAAATGAAAATCCTATTATAACATGGATCAAACTTATTTATCCAGCAGAAGCAACCAAAGGTAGAGGAGAAGGTTATAAAAAAGATGCAACTCTTGAACTCTATGATGGATGTGGAGAAGTAATTGAAAAATGGATATTTGAAAATACATTTATTGAAAATGTAGAATTTGGAGAATTAGATCACAGCGATGCAGGTGTTATCTATATAGACCTTACACTAAGATATGATAGAGCTTATTACGAGCCAGTCTAATCGTCTTCTTCATCATCAGAACTAGAAAAATAAAGATCGTTTTTTAGGATATCTTTACAAGCTTCTAAGGCCTGTTCTAATTCTTTAGGCTTCCAGCCAAGAACTCTACAAGCTCCACTTTTGTTAAGTCTTCCCTTTTTGGTATACACATCTTTTTCATTACTAAGCAAAGCATCTATTAGAGGTGCGTATCCTTTGCCTATAAGTTTGTCAATTAACTCTTGTTTTTCCAACTGTTCAATTAAATTGCTCATTTAGTGACCTATAAATAGTGGCGTACAATATCCACTATTTATAGTATATGTACTATAAAAATAATTTTCAATATTTACCTATCAGAATAATTATTTTTATAATTTCCTTTGTTGTGCTTATTAGACACATGAACTTGTTCTACGCTAACGCTCAAATGCTCATGATACTTTCTTTTAAGCTCATTGTAGTTTCTAGCTGTTCTATATAATTGCCTAAAATGATTTATTATGCATGTTGTCATATAGTTAAATGCTTTGCCTTTGCTTGGGTCAAAGCGATCAACTTTTTCGAAACATATCATGACACCTTCTTGGATGGCATCATCTGCATCAATAAGATTAAATTTTCTATATCTAACAATATTCTCAGATAGTAAGTAAAAAGCGATTGTAAGATCTACTTGCAAATCATTATACTTTTTTAAATATTCGTCAAATCCTTTTTCGATAAAATCCCATGCTTCTGGTTTTTCAAATGGGGTTCTTTTTAAAGTTCTTTTTTCAGTTTCTTTTATTTCTTCAAGAAGTGTTTCAAATTTAACTTTATTTCTTTTAATTGTTATAAACTTTGATATTAAAGACTCAAAATTTTTATTGTTAAGATATTCATTGGCCATTAAGCTCCTTATATTTTTTTTATTTTTACATTCATAAATTTCCAATCTTCCATTCTTCTATTCTTTCTAGTGCCTCAGTTCTGGCTTGGTTATACCATTTGTTCGCTAAACTAAAATAGGAATCACTGTACAATTTTCCAGATGTAAAACTTCTAAAATGATCAATATTTTCATCATTCGTTCTTTTAAAGTTTTTTTCACTACCAACTAAGTATGGTTTTATATCGTTTTGCTTAAGTATATAATTGCCAAGTAATTCTGTATCTGGCCAACATGGACGATTTGGATTTGGTTTACTATCTTTAATTCCAAATATGTTACAAAGCCTCCTTAAAGACCATCCGAATCCAATTTTATCCATAGTTGACATATGATACATGGTTGCGGTATGAGAAACCATTCCCTTCCAATCATTGTGCGCACGAGGAGATATTTCGTACCCAACAACTGGTGATTCTTTTTTGCAAAGTTCAATAAAATTTTCCAGTAAATTTTTTCTTTTAATAAAAACATCTGCATGTGTTGCAAACAAAAAATTATTTCTGCACATGGAAAATGCAAGATCCATAGCAATAGCTGGGAAGTCGCTTGGATGACACACTCCGTTAAATCTTAAGGAATGTACCTCCAAATCATCGCTACGAAGACTGGTGATTTTGTTAAGCTCTTGATCTGTACTTCCAGTATCGATTACTATTATAAATGGAGATACTGTTTGTCTCCTTAGTAATTCCACACATATGTTTAATTGTTCGTATGTGTCAAGTACTGGTATTACAGCACAAACTTGGTAATCCCATGGCTTTTTTGGACAATTTCCTTCCCATGGAGCTTCAAAACTTGGTTTATTTCTTACAGGTGCATAATCAAAATTCATGAAATTACTCGATATATTTTTAGGAATTATTGAAAATCCACACATCCCTAGATTTTACAATGAACTTCACATGCATTATAATAAAAATAACTTACAAAATGAAGCCGAAGCTTTAAGATTACTTTTAAAGACAAAATTCCATGAAAAAATTGACAATAGTGGTAACAGTACACAATGATATTGAAAATCTTGAAGAATGTCTGAGTTCTTGTAACAATATTGAATGTGACATATTAGTTGGAATAACATCAAATAACAGCAAAGCGTTTGATATTGCTGATAATTTTACAAAAGCCATAAATTATATCGGATTTGATAATGATTTCAGCAAAGCTAAAAATGATCTTTTAAATATTGTAAAAACTAATTGGGTTTTATTTTTAGAATCACATGAAATAATAGTCAGAGGACATGAAGAGATATCAGATATTTGCAATGGAGAAGGATGTTACAGAATAAATTTGATACAAGATCAAATCATTACAAAGCCGATAAGACTTTGGAGTGTAAATAAAAATTTACATTTTAAAAATCCAGTTTATGAGAATGTAAAATACAACGCTAGTTTTTCAAATATTTATATAAAGTCAAGCCCTTATAATGATTTAGAATTAAATTTAAAAATTCTACAAAAGTGGCAAGAAAAATTACCATTAGCATTAGAACCAATTTATTATAAAAGTTGTATTTTTCTTTCTCAAAATAAATGGGATGATTATATCAATACGGCAAATCATTTTTTATTTAAAGAAACAAACCATTCAATTTCTCATGTAATGACAAAATATTATTTAGGTATAGTTTATTGTTATGTCAAAAAAGATTATCAAAATGCTATAAAATGTGCATTAGAATGCTTAATTAAAAAACCATTAATGGCAGAATTTTGGTGTTTATTGGGAGATATTTATTATTCGTTAGATAGATATGAAAAGGCATATCACTTTTACGAAAATGCAAAAATATTAGGATCTAGAAGATTAAAAAATGACGAGTGGCCATTTCAGTTAGATAAATATAAAGCAACACCAGAAAAAATGATGTTAAGTTGTCAACAAATGATTAATGATTCTAAAAATTATATGATCAATAAATGATATCCAAATCATTAACAATTACAGTCACTTGATCTTCATATCTTGTTATGGCTATTTGTTTTCTACCAGTGCTTAATTTTTTTAATTTAGATTCCAATTCATCAATAGAACAATTTATTACAGACCAATTATTATCGGCAAGTTTATTTATTTCTTCTGTTATGTTTGAAATTTCTTTGTTGGGAAAATAATTTCTCACTTGATCTTTACATTCTGTAATTATTTTTTTATATAAAGGAAGATTACAAGCACATCCAGGGTTTCTTGTGTATTTTTGCACCTCTTCATTTAAAGAAGAAGGCAATGATTCTCTAAACCTAGAATCTTTAAGGGCTTGCTTTATATCAATTAATGTTATTGTCTTGGTCTGGCTCATTGTATCTCGTTATAAAAATGATTCTTCCGCACTTCGGACATTTTATTTTACTTTTCCCCTTTTTCTCAGGAGAAGATTCAGTTTTTTTTGTTAATGGATTATACTTTGGAATGCTGGATTGAAAATCAACACTTTTCATTATTGATAGTTCGTGGATGTTTTCGTCATTTATAAGCTTTTTATAATGACACATCTGGCAATAAGCTTGGTATTGATATTTCATTTTTAATTGTTATCTGGCATGTTTACAATGGTTGCTGCTTCAATCCAATTCAAAATCATGGCTGCAAAATTAGAAATAAAACCACCAGCACAACCACTTGCAAAAATTTTCAAAAAGAAATCTAAATCATAAGTCTTATCCATCCAGATAAAACCCATAAAAAAACCACACCAAGTGCCACAGCACATATAGCACTCAACAATTTCGCCAATTTTAGGCAATTTAATCATATCACAATATTTTTTAAATATTTCTCTAAATCCAGAAAGTAAAGAACTATCGACAATGATGTGACACATGCCAATTGTTGAAATCAAAAACATAAAAAATTCTTGCATTTTTATCTCCAAAGACAAATAGAAACTTGATTTTTGTTTCTTGTAATAAAGAAATCTTTGTAATTATCATACTTACAAAGAGTTTGTTCAATAGCACTTTTGTCTAATGATATACAAATTAAAATATTATGATCTATTTTATCAATTAATATCGTTTCTCCAAAATATTTTTCTAATTTGCTTATATGATTGTCATTTAGTTGCTCCATGAAATTAATTACTGCTCTTTTTCCAATATCTCTCATGCCTAATGCTTTTTGAGACAAGCACCATTGATTGTAAAAATTTTTTAACTCTGGGATATGTTCCCAAATCTTTTTGTCGTAAAAAATTATTTTTTCAATATTTTGAATATTTATTTCCATGATACTATTTTAAGACAATAAGGTTATATTTAGCAATATTTAGGAGATTAAAATGGCGGACGATACATTTAGACCACAACGAGCAGAAGGTTCAGCACCACCACCAGTAAACATTACTGGTAATGTTCCACAAGAGTTTATTCAAGCTATAAACCAACAAGCAGAAAAAAATCATCAAACTCCAGAGTCTTCTTTGCAAAAGCCAAATCAAAATTTTAGTTCTATAAAAGATAGAGAAAATGCGAACGCAAATGCACCACAACGACATACACAAGTGTCACAAAATCAATCTGGACATCTTAAAGAACTTCTTGAAGGATTGAAGGGTTCCACCTCTCAATACGAAGAAATCTTATTGCCGTCTAAAGGCAAATTTTATGATGGCACAAATGGTCCTTCCGATGGTATTATCAATTTGAGACCAATGACCGGAGAAGAAGAGCAAATTTTAGCTACTCCAAGGTTTGTCCGCAAAGGACAAGCCATTAATATGATTTTCCAAAAATGTATTAAAGAAAACTTTAAAGTAGAAAACTTTTTGACTGTTGATCGAACTTATATGCTTTTGTATCTTCGTGGTATTTCGTATTCAACAAGTTACGACATTGAAGTTAAATGCCCTGAGTGTTCATCAAAATTTGGCACAAACATCGATTTAAGTTCTTTGTATGTGAATCATTGTCCTGTGGAGTATGGCCCAATCCTTGAAGATGTACTTCCAAACACCAAGTTGAAATTCCATTATAAATTGTCAACTGGTAGAGATGAGCAAGAAATCAATGAGTATCGTGAACGCAGGATGAAGCAATTTGGAGATAGTGCATCAGATGATACTTTGACTCATCGAACCGCACAATTGCTGGAAGACATTGATGGAATCAATGATAAATCAGAATTGCAAATACTTTTAAAGAATTTGCCAATTAGCGATGTATCCTATATTCGTAGTGTAATCAATGAACCTCCTTTTGGCGTGGATACAAACATTGAAATCAATTGTCCAAGTTGCACCGCTGAATTCTCTATTGATCTTCCACTTGAATCAAATTTTTTCTTCCCCCGGAGGAAGAGGGAAAAGAACACCCTAGCCTAACTCTGGGGAAAAATTTACTAGAGGAAATTTTCTTCTTTATGTATCATATGCATATGGATATGCAAAAAACATTATCGATACCGATAAATGTAAGACAATGGCTTGTTACTAGATACATTGAACAAAAAGAGAAAGAAAACGAATCTATGGAAGCCGAGAAGCGAAGATCATCGTCTAAGAGAAGATAAAAAATGGCAACAAAAGAAAGACTTCAAAATCCAAATTGTGGCGATACGATTAAATTAAGATTATTTTCTTACAATAGCAATAATCGAGCTAATTTAACATCAGTCAACAATATTAACATTTATTTATTAGATGCTAATCAAATAACAGCTTCCAATCCCGATGGAAGAATGTTAATTCAAACCATTAATTCAGAAGATGTAATATTAGAATCTACTGGTTCGTATCTTGTTGAAGTCAATGCTGCCGAACCTTTATATACAACTGGTACCTATATTGATGTTTGGTCGGTCACGGTCAAGGATAATGAGTGTGGAACTACAGATATAACAAATAAGTTCAACATATATCCAGATCTTTGGTTTACATCCCCAATTCCTCCAGTTTATGATTTTTCTTTTGGCTTTAGGCCAAACCGTCTTGTCATGGGATCTAAGCGTTATTTGGTCATACAAATAACGCCTAATGTTCCACGAGGTGCTGATTTATTATCATACTACGAAAATCTCGCCATAGTCTCAGATTTACGAGTATCAATCGAAAAATCTTGTGGTGATTGTGTCCCTCAAGAAAAAGATTTACGATTGGTAATAGATCGGCAACTTGTGGATTATCGTGAAAAAATGTATGCATACTATTTTATAGACACAACCCAATATGATGTTGGCATCTACAATGTTTGGTTCGAATTGCAATACGCAGAAAACACATTTGTTTCTGAAAAAAATCAATTGCAAATTTTTGAATAAATCAATTTATAAATTTAAAAAATCATGGTAATATACTCCAAAATCAACTGGAGTATATTATGTCATTTGATGATAAATGCGATTTTTGGATACGAACCAATCAAAATGTTTTATTAGTCGGAAAACATGGTGTTGGAAAAACCGCAATAATAAAAAATTCATTTGAAAGAAATAATTTAAAGTGGAAGTACTTTAGTGCTTCCACCATGGACCCATGGACTGATTTTGTTGGAATCCCCAAAGAAACATCATCAGTAATAAATGGAAAACAAGTAAGTCACTTGCAATTTATAAGGCCACTAGAATTTGCCACTGGAGAAATTGAAGCTTTATTTTTTGATGAATTTAATAGAAGTCCAAAAAAAGTAAGAAATGCTGTTATGGAGCTTTTGCAATTCAAATCAATAAATGGAGAAAAATTTCCAAATTTAAAAATTATTTGGGCAGCGATAAATCCAGATGATGATGAAAATGCATATGATGTAGAAAAACTAGATAAGGCACAACTTGATAGATTTGAAGTTCAACGAAAAATTGAATATAGACCAGACGCTGAGTTTTTCAGAAACAAATTTGGACAGTCAATAGCTGATAGCTCTATAAGCTGGTGGAATGAATTAGATGAAGATTGTAAAAATTTAGTTTCTCCAAGAAGACTTGAGTATGCTTTGAATTTCTTTTCTATGAGAGGCGACTTAAGAGATATATTGCCAAAAGAAACAAATGTTTCTAAATTGTTGCAATTACTAAAAGATGGTCCGACTAGCGATAGACTTGCAAACTTTTTAAAAGATCAAAATAAAGAAGAAGCAAAATTATGGCTTCAAAATGAAAATAATTATTCATCTGCCATAAGATATATTGTTGGAAGTAAAACCCTTACAGATTGGTTTGTTCCATTGATGAATAAAGAGAAAATTATTTCTCTTATGAGTCAAAATGAAAAAATAACAAAATATATCTTTAACAATATTAGTAGTCCAATATTTTCTGAGATATGCAAAGATATTTTAGATGCAAAAGCAGATACGAAAATGATAACAAAAATAAGAAAATATCTTACTCAAAATCCAGAGATGTCTAAAATCTTATATAAATGAGTTGCGATGAAAGTAGATCATGACGAATGGTTAGAAATAGCAAATAGACTTGAGTGTCATCATGCCATATTCTATAAACTTTGGTCTATAGGAAAACCAGTTTTAAATGATTCGATTGATACCGCTGCTGTATCTTTTGACAAACTTGGAAATTTTATTTTATTTCAATTCAACGATAAATTTTGGTCTAGTTTAGACATGGATGGCAAACTATTCGTCATTTGTCATGAAATGCTTCACATAATATTAAATCATGGAAAAAGATCAAAAAACACATTATCTGAAAATAAAATCGCTGCGAATATGGCATTAGACATAGTTGTAAATCACAGTTTAATAAATTCATTTGGATTTGATAGAAAAGAAATAAGCAAATCTTTAAATAATGCATTTAATGAAATAGGGATTGAAGAAACTAAAGAATCTGATTGCTTGTGTTGGGTAGACACTATATTCCCAGATAAAAAATTAGACGACAATCAATACTTTGAATTTTATTTCAATCAATTTAAAAAACAATATGGTGATGGCTTACCAAATATGGCATTCAAAGCAAACAATGGATGTCTAGATGATCATAGTAAAATTGAAGAAAATGAATGGAAAGAAGTATTAGAAAAGCTTTCTTCAGATCTTTCAAATGAAGAAACAGAATCTATAAAAGATTTTGTAAACAAAAACTTTTTAGGAAATGAATCAAAGATAGCTAAATTTTTTTATAAAACAAGTTCAAAAAGTGAAAATTGGGTTTTCTGGAAAGATACCAAGATAAAAAAAAGAAAGAAGTGGGAATCTGTAATAAAAAATTGGGAAATAAAAATTTTAAACGAGGTTTATTCAGATCACGAGCAATGGGCAAGAATTGCAAGAAGATACCAAGCTGTTGCCAGTGATTTCTTTATCCCTAGCGAAATAGAAATGTATCATCATGGTTTTGAAGAAAAAAAAATAGAAGTATTTTTTTTCTTAGACACTTCTGGCAGTTGTTGGAATCTTAAAGATAGATTCTTTAATGCAGCATCTTCTTTGTGCAAAAGAAAGTTTAAACTACGATTATTTTGCTTTGATACTGTTGTCAAAGAGACAACCCTTGAGTCAAAAAAAATATATGGTGGTGGCGGAACAAGTTTCAATATATTAGAAGAATTTGTATGCAATCAAATAAGTGAAAAAAAAATAAATCATCCAACTATATTTGTTCTTACCGATGGATTTGGAGATAATATATTAACAAAAAATCCAAACAAATGGCATTGGTTTTTGACAGAAAATGGAACAATAAATTGGATTGATAGAAATTGTAAAAAAATCTATAATTTAAAAGATTACGATTAAGACTCAAATTGGAAAAATTTGTCTAATCTTGTTATGTGAAAAATTTCCATAATGTCTGGCTTCACTTTACAAAGAGTTAGCTTTGCTTTTTTTTCTTTTATTTTTTTATTTAGAATTATAAGCTTTCCGAGCATAGAACTTGAGAAATATTTCACATTTGAAAAATCAATTTTATATTCAGAACAATCATTGTTTTCAACTAGAGATAAAAGTTCTTCTCCAATTCTAATAACAATTGAATCATCGTAAATTTTTTCATTTTTAAATGATATTATCAATTTTGTTTCGTTTATTATTGAATTTAAAAAGCTCATTTTTTCACCTAGATAAAAAAAGAATCATCAAGTTCCAATAAGTTATCTAGTGCTATGCCAATCCAATCTTGATAGTTTAAAGTATATTTAAAATTAAAATCTTTAACATCTGTGGCTTTTACAAATACAAGCCATGGCTTCCTTGTCCTTTTCCAGCACAACATTGGCTTTCTATTGCATCTTTGTGCGTCTTTTGTAACTTGATCAAGAAATTCATCAAGCTCACTGTTACCACGAATAAAAACGGAATTAAGATCAATTCCATCATATCCACCTTTTGATTCTAAACAAAATTTAAAATTTTCTGGAACAATAAGGTCTCCAGAAAATACATCTCTAGCGTGTTTTGGAAGGTGATTTACTTGACCCCACCTATTTCCAGAACCAATAGATCTTGAGAAATCTTCACAATTAAATCTCTTATTTAAGATTTTACTGAGTTCTCTCTCTACCCTACTTCCCTTTGTTTTTCCATTAACTTTTTTTTTAGGTTTATTTTTTTTATTTCCAATAATATCATCAACAATAAAATCATCTTCAGAATCAGACATATTGCTCCTTAACTAAGTATATTATCAATCAATTTAATTGATTTGTTTTGCTCCTCTAATAGAGAAAGAATCTGTTCAGCTTCTGACAATGATAATGTATTATTTCTAATTAAATTTTGAGATGTAACACAAATAGAATTGCAAATATCTTGTATTTTTTTAGTTTCTTTTTCTATTTTATATAGATAATCTTCTTCGCAATTATTCACTTCTTCGTCTTCATCTTTTATATTCGTTATGACATTCAATTTAATTTCTTCATCATCAAATTCAGCAGATTCTTCAATTTTCCAAAGTTTTGGATTTGATTTTGTTATCATATATTTAACTGGAATACTTGCATGTTTATTGTTATTATTTGTGTGAAAAAACCACAATTCTTCATGTGGAATTTCACAAATTTTAGCTGATTTTATAATAGTTTTAAAGTTTTTAACCTCTTCCATTGCTTCGTGCCATATGCTTGGCTCAGAAACAAAAAATATCTGTCCTAGTTGGACCCTCAAATCTACAACCCATAAAGGTCTATGTTTGTTTCTAAATAACCATAAACACCTATTGTTGCTTTCGTCATATTCGCCTATAGAAACAGCCATGTGTCCTGTATTTATCACCGAAAAAATGTCTTTAATACCAGCCATTCGATGAGCATATGGTAAATTGCCAACATAGTTTTCTAAGTTATTTTTACTATATCTTGCTTTTGCGTATTCAAAAATTCGTAAAAGAATTTCAGAATCACAATCTGTTTTGACTTTATATTTTTCTATTAAAGAGTTATATTCTAAGTCATCTATTTTTCCATTATGAACTAATGCAATATTTTTATTGTTGTTTACAAAAGGATGATTGTTACGATTTAAATTTGGATCTCCGTAACCTCTACTAGCACCTCTTGCATGAACTATGGCCAAATTCAAATTATATTTTGAATTATTTTTCCATAATTCACTTTTTACTAAATCACTACTTTTTCCTGGCTGTTTATGATAAATAACACTACCAGAATCTCCAGATTCCGCCATCCAATAGCCAGCAGCATCTAGGCCTCTAGACTCTAATTTTTCAAATAGTTTTGAAAGAAAAATAAAAGATGCTTCGGCATTTTTTGATTCGCCAATATAACCAGAAATTCCGCACAAATTAATTACCCCTAAAGATTTGTCAAAGCCCCAGTACTTCCGCCTAATGGTATTTCTGGTTCTGGAGGTGGGCCACCGGGTGAAACTGGATTGGTTAATTTTACAGATTGCGGAATTACCGCTTTTATATCTGATCTTTGCGGAGAATCAATTCCTTTTTCTTCTGGCTGTTTAGATGGTGGATTTCCAATATCTGTTATTGGAGTTCCTAATTCATCTGCCACTTTCTTCAATCCATTTTGAAATAATTTAATCGCTTCTGGTAATGGCATTTTATTAGAACCATCTAATGATTTGCATATTACCAATACGGCATTTCTTATTTGAACTAAATATTGTTTTAGATCTCTTGGCCAGTCTGCTCGTATTATAGCTTGTATTCTTGCAACTATATCTTCTGCAAAAACAGTAAGGCTTTTACCCTTTTTATCAATCTCTTGAGATAAATCTTCCAAGGAATTAAGAATATCGCCTATTCTAATCCCTAGATCAGTTTTGTCTTCTGTAAGTAAAAATTGTTTGAAATTCATACCTTATTTATGGCTTCACTAGTTGCTTTTTTATGTATTATTGCACCAGCAATCAATCCTACGAACAAAGGTGCTGCGGCTGTTAGTTTGCTTTTAAATTCTGGATGGGCTTGCGTTCCTACAAAATAAGGATGGATATCCTTATTTAATTCCATAATTTCCACAAGATTAGTTTGAGGGTTTCTACCACTCACAATAAAACCTTTGGTTTCAAGATGAGAAACATACTCCTCATTAACTTCGTAGCGATGCCTATGTCTTTCTTGAATTATTTTTTGACCATATAGTTCGTAAACAATTGAATCTTTTTTCAATTCGCAATCATATGATCCAAGTCTCATACTTGCAGTTTTTTTAACAATAGCCTCTTGTCCTTGAACGAACTTAACGACAGGATATTTTGTTTCTTTGTCAAATTCCATGCTATTTGCATCATCTAATTTGCAAACATTTCTGGAATATTCGATGACCGCACATTGCAATCCTAAACATATTCCTAAAAATGGAACTTTCTTTTCACGAACATATTGAATAGCTTTTATTTTACCCTCAATACCACGATTGTCAAAACCGCCAGGAATAATAATACCATCCAACTCATCAAAAATTTTATGCAAACCTCTATTGTCTTTATATTTTTCTAATTCTTCGCTTTTATACCATTTAATTAGAACTTTAGAATCATTAGCAATCCCAGCATGCAATAATGCTTCTTTTAGAGACATGTACGCTTCATCACAATTATCGTACTTTCCAAAAATTCCAATAGTCACAGGCTGAAGATTATTGTTGATGTATTTTTCAACAACATCTCGATACTTATGTATTCTGCATGAACTTCTGTTTAAATGTAACAAATCAACAAATAAATCATCTACATGACGATCATAAAATGAAAGAGGAACTTGATAAATTGATTCGAAATCGGGAGCATCAAAAACACATTCTCTAGTAACATTAGAAAGTTGAGAAACTTTTTTCATGACTTTTTCTGGTACGGAGCTTTCTGTTCTACAAAAAAGAACATCTGGCTGAAGTCCGTGTCTTTGTAATTCCTTTACAGCATTTTGCAAAGGTTTAGTCTTGAATTCTTTGATTGTTTTAACCCAAAGAATTGGAGCGACCATAACAATCAAAACATTAGCACGATGAATTTGTTTGAATAGTCGAATAGATTCAAAAAAAGCAAAGCTTTCCGAATCTCCGACTGTACCACCAACTTCCGCAATAACAATATCATGACTTTTACCCAAATCAACTAATCTTTTTTCGATCTTATCAGTTAGATGTGGGTTAACTTGAATAGTTTCACCAAGATATTTACCATGTTCTTGCTCTTCAATTAGTTCTTTTTGGAGGATTCCATGTGTACAAATATTATTTTTATTAACTGTTATCCCTGCAATTCTTTCGTAATGCCCAAGATCCAAATCTGTTTCTGTTCCATCATCACAAAGAAAACACTCGCCATGTTCTCCTGGCCCAAGAATGCCAGCATTGATATTGTAATATGGGTCAAATTTAACTAGCGTAATATTATGACCACGAAGTCTTAGTAAAAGACCTATACTAGCAGCAGCCACACCTTTTCCAGTTCCAGAAATAACACCACCAACTACAAAAATGTATTTAGCCATTCTAAAGCCTCATTAATTCTATTATTTTCTATTAGAGTAAGCTTAGAAAAAATGCCAAATTAAAATAATTGACACGCTCCACCAGCACAAGCAACATTTTCCATAAGCTTAGTGTTATCTTCTTCTTCATACATGTCAGTATAATCTACATCCTTGTAAACTCTACTCAAATCCTCCCATAATTTATTGTTGTTTATGTCTTTCAAAAGATAAGTAAGTTCTTTAACATTATTCTGTAAATGTCTTTCGGCAAATTGTTTGGCTCTGCGAACCCAATCTTTTTGCAAATTACAGTGTACCCATTCAGACTGCAATTTTTGCATTATTTCATCATTTAATTTTTCTGGTACCTTTGGCTCTTGCACCTCGAAAACACCCAAGGCTGCATCGCAAGCTCTCCATAAGTTGTTGTGAAATGCATGAAGTCCATCAACAATTAATCCAGAGGCATAGATGCAGCTTTTCCCATATTTATCAACTATTTCATCAACTGTAAGAACTTTAGTGAATGGTGCTTGTGGATAATCCAAATCTCCAGTAGAACCAAGCAAAGATATGCCAGCGAAACTTTTTCTATTATCATAAATAAAAGTTTCAACTGCTGACCATTCGTGATCATGAACATTGATCGTATTGCTGACATTATGAGATAACCAAGGAGCAGCACATATCTCTTTTCTTTTTCCACTCTCAATCCAATTTTCTTGTGTGAGTTTTACATATTCAAGCAATTGAATCGCATCAATGTTAGCTTTGGTTAGAGCATCCTTATGAGTTTCTATGAGAAAACTTATAACTTTGTCTGTTCCGTTTGCACTCCATACCGATGTTTCTATTGCACTTGGATTTATCGTTGAAAAATGTTGGATTGGATTTTCCATAGCGTTACTTTGAACTCTACGAATGTATCTTTCGGCATGATGCGGATGAATGCCACTCGATGTTTGCAAAATACAAGAAGTAGTTCCAGCAGGTTTTACTGTTGTGCTTCTTGCAGATAAATTAATTCCAATCTTATTTGCAATATCAGCATTTACTTCTAATACCAATTCAGCCATTTCTCTCTGAATAGAAGGATCAAAGCAAATCTTAGGATTATCCATCATGCCTGTGATCGAAACACCAAGCAAAGATTCTTTCTTTGTTATGCTTTCACTTATAGAACCCAAATAATCAAACTTTGTATATCCAGATTGCAAAGTTCCAATTATAGAAGCGACTCTTACAGCCAAAGCAAAATTTTCTTTTGATGTTAATTTACTTCCATTTATTTCAGTCAAATTACAAAATTGGAATCCAGAGTTTCCAAATTCGTCATATCCTCTGAGCGATATTTCACTACATGGATTAAATAATTGCTCGTTGACACAGTCTGTCCAAACAATTCCAGGCTCTCCAAATTGTTTGGTTGATTCAAACAATTTATGATATTCTTCAAATGTAGTTTTGTTTCTGTCTAATAAAACCGAATTATTACTTCTAGCTCTTTGTGGGTTTTCATAATACCAAGTTCCAGTTTTTGCAGTCATCATTTCATCGTCTTCCTTGGAAAACAAAACAATAACAGCAGATCTTCTAATTCCACCGCTAAGAACACAATCGCTTGCATGCAAAAGAAAATCCATGCAATCTATTGGTCTAATTTTTTTAAGATTTAATTCCAAACACCTATTCATTAAAAAACGACATTTTTCCAAGCTATTTTCCAAAGGTTTAGACCCAGGAGCTTTTCCGATTCCATAAGATAAAGCTGATCCTTTTGGTCTTATTTTAGAATAATCAAAAGATACTCTTTTGCCATAATATTCATGAAATTGCAAATGTGGCAAATAAGATGCAAGTAAAACTCCAAATGCATCCGCCCATCCTTCTATAGAATCTTCTATTTCGTAAATATTTTCTTCGGAAAAATCTTTTGCACCTTTCAAACCATTATGAAAATTAGGCATTTTATCGACATGGTTTTTAGTCACGCTAACACCGACTCCACAACCACAAAGCAGAAGCCATATTGCCTCTTGGAAAAAACTAGGTCGATCACAATAACCAGCAGAACAATTGTAAATCCTAGCTTCTTTTTTCAAAATTGGAGTTCCGCCAAATTGCAAAGCTCTTTGACTACCAAGTGCCACTTTATTATGAACATGTTCAAATGCAAAATTTATCTCATCTGCAACCATAGGAAATTTTGTCAAATGCATGGTTTTGACACGATCAATAGCTTCATGCCAAGTCTCTCTTCTTCTTAATTCTTTGTTATAACGAGCATAACGAGAAACAAATGTATAATCCGACAATGCTTTAGTTGACATTTAACGCCTCTTTAGTTTAATCATGTTGGGAATATATCTAAGATACAAACATCATTTTTTTTACATAAAACTTTTATTTTTTTAATTTAGTGAAACCATTTTGATGAATAAGATTTATAGTTTGAACTGTTTCTAACATTTTTATAAGATCTTTGTCGTGCGTAGTTATAAAAACTTGTTTATCAACAGATAATTCTTGAATCATGTTATAAATTCCCATAACTCCAAGAGGGTCAATATTTGTTGTAACTTCATCTAAAAAAACCAACGATGGAATAGTTCCAGAACTAATCATCATGACATCAGCAAACGCTTGAGATACCGCCAAATTCAATCTTCTTCTTTGTCCAGCAGACATGGCATGATAAACATAGGGATCGCCATCAACAGGGCTTCTTTCAATGATTTCATTAAATTCATTGTCAAATCTTAAAGAAATTTTATTATCAATTAGAAATTGCAACCAATAAGAAATTCTATTATTTAGTTCTGGGATTATTCCATCAACGACTGTTTTCCTAATACCCTTTTCGCCAAATCCAAATTGCCAATATTGATAATACTTAAGGTTATCTTCTGCCTCTTTGATGTTATCTTGTTTCTCTTTAGACGACACTTTAGCTTTTTCGCAACTATCTTCATAGCTAGAAATTAAATCTTCATATGGTGACTTGCTTTTGTATTCATTTATTTTTTCTCGTAATGAAACTTCCAATTGTTCAATTTGTTGATTCAAAAGCAATTCATAACTATCAGCTTTTGGTTCCTTGATTTTCAATAAATCAGAAACCAAAATTCTCAAACCTCTTATTTGAGTATTATTTTCTTCTACAATTTTTTCTTTCATTGAGATGAAATCTTTTATTTTAACTTGTTTGTCACAAACATCTTTAGCTTCATTTGTTATTTTTTCTGCTTCAGAAACACAAATTTGCAATTCTTGATTATAAGATGAAATTTCTTTTTCTTCTAAATTTATAACATGAAGTATATTTTTTTCATCTATAACGCCATAACAATGATCGCATGTCGTTCCATGTTCATGATTTTGCAGTGATTGAATGTGATTTTTCTTATTTTTAATCTTTTGTTGTCTGTTGGAAATTTCTAATTTAATTGCATCGCTTTTATTTCTAACATCTTGTGCTAATTCTTTTACTTTATCTTCTTTTGATTTTGCAATAATTATTTTACTTTTTTCATCTTCTATAATTTTTTCTAATTCATTTATATTTTCATTATGAGAAATTATTTCATTTTGAGCATCACGATACGCAAGCAATTCATCTCCATGAGTTGAATTTCCCAACTTTTCTTTTTTGGTATCAATTTGAACTTTTAAATTTTTAATTTCATTTTCTTTTTCTAATTTCCAACTACTGTCTTTATTTTTTGTTTGCTCTAATCTTTGATTGGCATCTTGTTCGTTGTTTTTAAAAATGTCATATTCTTTACACATCATTTTAATTGATGCGGATGTTTCGGATGTTAGTTTTTTGGCCTTTTCTTGCTTTTCTCTATAAGAACAAAGAGATAGAAGATTTTCAACTATTTCTCTTTTTACAGGTGTACTTGCCTCTAAAAAAGATACACTTTGATCATCACTAAAAATACAAATGTTTACAAAAGCTTCATAAGTCAAACCAATAGCATCTTCAATTATCTTTTGTGTCTCATCCATAGAACCAGTTGTTAGTTCAGAAGCTTCATCGAATGTGAGACTTTCGTTTTCCCAAAATCTAAGACTATTTTTCTTTCTTGTTCTTACAATCTTGTATTTGTCCCATTGTAATTCAATTTTACAATCTTTTCCAATTAAGTTGTTTATCACAGCATCTTTGCTAATGGCACTTGGTTTTTTTACTGTTTTGCCATACAACCCATATGAAATAATTTCTTGAAGAGAACTTTTTCCACTTCCATTTGAAGATATTTTAACTTCATCAGAAGACAAGTCATCTTCTGTCTCTTTGACATCTCTGTTTTCACCTCTAATGAAAACAATTTGCCCATAGTCCTCGAATTTTATTTCAATTCCTTCTGGGCCGAAACAAAGAAAGTTATATGCAGAAATTTTGTTGAATTTAAGTTTTTTCATTTTTAAAATGTAATTTATTTTTTAACCATTTGCAATATTGATTCAGCGAATTTTGTTCGATTCCATTGATGAAAAATACAAAACGGATAATCTTCATTTGACATTACTTTATTGTTTTTAATAGTAGGCTCAAAAATAAGAAATTTCTCTTTTAAAACCTCACCAGTTAAACAAAAAGAATCATGGTTTGGATTTGTAATGTGATACCTTGGATCTTCTTTAATCTTAGAAATTAAGAAATTTAATACCGCTTGATCTGTACATTTATTATGAGAAAAACAATTACTCCACATTAAAAAACAAAAATCAAAAATCAATGGATATTTACCACAACAAACTCCCGCATTAACAACTGGCCAATCTGTATAATTCTCAAGAGTTTCTCCAAAGTCTACCTGCAAATTAAGTTGATCTTTCATGTTAAAAGGAGATTCTTTATGTAAAAAACCCTCTTTGGTTAAGACCAACTGAATTTTTTCAGATTTTAAAATATCAAATGGATACTCTTGAAT
>Ga0304728_1000031_pt1 | contig 111625 bp, 98 predicted proteins | sample C_130625_MF_Meta_FD_190476 | JGI IMG/M metagenome (GOLD analysis project Ga0304728, IMG submission 190476) | Freshwater microbial communities from Lake Croche, Canada to study carbon cycling - C_130625_MF_MetaG (v2) (version 2) | ecosystem: Environmental > Aquatic > Freshwater > Lake | place... | reverse complement strand
GCATATACTTCCGTATCATTTTTAAGAACTTTTCATCCTTGGATAGAAAAAAATTATCGATGGTTAATTAGTTTTTTTATTGTGTTCTCAACTGGTGTTTTTTTGTTTGTTGGAAACCCAATAAAAATACTTTTAACAGTTGGGGCATTAAATGGACTGATTCTTCCTATTGCTTTGGCGGTGATGCTTTTGGTGGCTAAAAAAGTAACGCTAGTAGGTGCATACAAACACCCAAAAGTATTATTGGTAGCAGGTTGGATGGTGGTAATTATTATGTCTTGGATGGGCTTTAATACAATACAACACTGGTTCATTAATTAATTAACACTTATACATTCGCAAGAACTAATGCTGCGTTTTGTGTTGGATTTACTTGAGTTGCTTCTACCTTAATCACTGCTATTGTTTCATCTCTATTATTAGATAAGGCTTTAAAATAAACCCTATCGTAATAATGTAATAAAATTCTAAACGCTTCTTTTGTTTGGTCTTCTATTAAATAGTTAACTGTGTTTTTTGTTTCTAATCCACCCAATCTTTTTTTAATGCGAATCACCGCATTCACTAGAACTATTTTTTCAAATTTACCATACTGCGCATCAATAAAATTGAGTCGTTCATCAAAAGGGATGTTTAAAAAATAGACCTGCTTTTTGCGCATTTGTTGAAAAAAAATAGTGGGAATTATGAGGTTACCAATGCGTTGACTTTCGTCTTCTACCCAAATAATTTGTTGATGAGGATGATTAGGTGCGATACTTATTTTTTCATTTAGCTCACTTAATACGAGCGCCAATTTGTTTTCGAAATGTTCTTGAGAAGGCTGTGCTAATTGACCTAAAGCACCAAATGCAGATCCTTTGTGGTGTGCCAATCCTTCTAAGTCGATGGTATTTCCACCTTGTTTTGCAAGTGCTTGTATTACTTCTGTTTTCCCACTACCAGTATATCCGCCTAAAATGGCCATTGGATAAGCATTTTCGAATTGCGCTAAAACCCAATTGCGGTATGCTTTGTAACCTCCTACCAAGGTATATACTTTATAACCATAGAGGTCTAATAACCATGCCACGCCTGCACTGCGCATGCCACCGCGCCAACAATGCACCAACACAACTGTAGCTTCGGTTTGCTGAATACTTGGTTTGGTTTTAACAATCGCCTCAACTGCTTCCACCATTTGTAAAAGCTTTACACCAAAATACGATAGACCAATTTTTATTGCTGCTTGTTTGCTTTGTTGTTTATAAGCGGTGCCAACAACTTTTCGCTCTTCGTCGGTAAACAAACTTACATTGTGTGCACCAGGAATATGGGCCTGTAAAAATTCACCCGGGCTCCTAACATCTAATACCAATGAGGTTTTAGCTAAGGATAAGAATTCTTTTATGGGTAACTTTGTAATGGCCATCAACACAAATGTAAGTGTAGTTTATTAAACTGATCTGTATGAAACAATTATTGATTATCCGACATGCCAAAAGTAATTGGGCAAATGCACAGGAAGTAGATATTGACCGATCCTTAAATGAAAGGGGCAATAAAGACGCACCGAATATGGCCAATCGCTTAATAGAAAAGCAAATTCAACTAGACGCAATTGTTGCAAGTACTGCTAATCGTGCATTTACAACGGCTAGTTATTTTGCCAAAGCACAAGCAATAAACAAAAGAGACATTCTTTGTGTAAAGGCATTATATCTGGCACCTGCGGCCGAATACTTCAAACAAATTCAAGCACTCAATCAACATTTGCAAACAGTGGCAATTATTGGGCATAATCCAGGGATTACTGATTTTGTAAACGCGCTAACTACTACACAAATTGACAATATGCCCACTTGTGGCATTTTTGCTATTAAAATTAATATAGAAAATTGGAAAGATTTTCAAACTGCAAAAAAAGAATTTTGGTTTTTTGATTCACCAAAATCAATCCGCTAAACGATTCATTGGAACGGTTTTTTTAAAGTTTGCCAAGTACACGCCCGTAAAAATTAAAATAGTAGCCACTGCTTTAATCCAACTAAAATGTTCACCTGTAAAAACTATGGCTATTGCAGCAGTAAATAATGGTTGCGTATAAATAAAGGAACCGGTAGCAGAAGATCCTATAATTGAAATACCGTATACATTAAATAAATAGGCCAAACAAGTGGCGCCAACTGAAATAAATCCAATAGCTATCCATTGCGCCAAATTTAAAACAGCAAAATTCGTAGCCAAAAATTCAGTAATGCCAAATGGAATAATAAATAAACTCCCAAAAGTAAATACCCATCGCAACACATGCACCGGACTATAACTAGCCATTAGTGGTCGAACCAATACCAAATAAAAAGCATACGACACTGCATTTACCAGCACCATAATATCACCGAGTAATACATTCGATCCTGTATGATTATTGTCTTTTAATAAAACCAGCATTAAGGCCCCTCCTACTCCAAATGCCAATCCCAAAATTTTCAACAAATTCAAGCCTTCCTTAATTAACCAGGCTGCAATAATACTAATGAAAATTGGGGTTGATAAAGAAAGCAAGGAACTATGGATAGGCGTTGTTAGTGAAACGCCTTTAATAAAAAACAATTGGTTGATGGTAGATCCAGTAATGGCACAAGCAATAAAACGAGGGATATGTTTTTTTTGAATCGACGCTTTACTTGGCTTAAGTAAATACAATATCCAAAAAAATAATATGCTTACTAAAATGCGCACCACATTGAGTGAAAAAGGATGAATAAATTGCGGCGTTACATATTTTACCACCGAATAGTTGATGGCAAAAATTAAGTTGGCAGCAATTACTGCTAAATACGCTTTTGTATAAGACTTCATGGTTAGTGCAAAACTACAATGCTTTACCCTTCGCGCAATAAAGCAGGTAAATCATTTGAATGAAAAAAATGAAAGTCAGGTATTGAATAAGATTGATATAAGGCTTCCTTTATTTGAGTAGAAACATTTAACGAAGTTTGGTCTGCCGAATAAAACCAATTCAGTGCTGCTAATTTTTTAGCTAAATACGCTTGCTCTGTTTGACCTGGTGTAGGAATTAACACCGCTTTTTTTTGTAATCGAACTAGTTCCATAATTGTAGAATATCCACTTCTACAAATAATCATTTCACTCGCACAAATCATTTTCGATAACTGATGGGTGGGCAAATGATTATACACTATAGTATTTAGTGGCGCTATTAACTCTTTGTTTGAACCGGGCAAACCCCTTACCAGCAAAGCCTTTCCAGGTAGAACGCCTATTGATGCTACTAATTTTTTTTCTAATAACGTTCTTTGTGGTTCAGGACCCGATAATAAAAAACAATATTGAAATTCAATTGCAAAATGATTGTTTTCTAACCTTGATAATAAGCCAATATATTTTACAGGAATTTTGGGCATGACAGTTGGGTGCGATAATTCGCCCGCTAAATTTATGGCACCAGCAATATCCGGAACCCAACAAACGGAATATTGATTTATAAAATAATAATTTATTTTTTGCAATATTTTCTCCACCCAAACTATTGGTGCTTTAATTGTTAATTGGTGCGTGATAAAAATGCAGGGTACTAATTTTGTGTGCAATCCAAAACGATTGTCTGAAATAACTAGATCAATTTTTTCTGAAACAATTATTTTTTGCAACCAAGCATTTTCTGTTGAAATAGTTTGAACAATACGCGGCAACTGTTTTAATAATTGCCAAAATAAATCCGCACCTGTTTTTGCATATTTTATTTCATAGCCCTTTAGTGTAAGGCTTTTGATGGTGGGAAATTCTTTTGCCAACAACACGGATGGAACCCCATCTGCTGCAATCACTACTTCATACCCATTTGCCAATAGGGCGTGAATGATAGGAATACACCTTGTTGCATGACCTAAACCCCAGTCTAAAGGGGCAATTAAAACACGACGTATGTTAATGTTTTCAAACAATTCTAGGCTTTAATTAGTTTTGTAAGGTAAATCAGTACTTTAGAATTTCTTATGCGTCTAAAAATAAACCAATTAATCGTTTTACTCTTATTGATTTCGCTAGTTGTTAGTTCCTGTGGAATACTAAACAAAAGCAAATCGCCAATCGGTTGCGGCTGCCCGCCACACAAATGGAATGAACGGTACTAAAAAGTTGTTGTAAATAAACTATAATTCCGCTTCCAAATAGCAGCAAAGTTTCTTTGGAAAGATTGAAAATAAAAAGAGGTGGCCACTCTCTAAAAAGCATTGACCACCTCTTGCAACTAATTATCGAACTTTTTATTGAATCGACTTATAGTCTTTAAATAATTTAATCGGCGTTGCTTCTGCTAGTGCACGATAGCCTTTCCAAGGACCTTCAAAAAAATCATTGGTGTGTTTTACAACATCAAGTACCATTTTCTCTGCATCCACCATCAGTCTCTCTTCTTGCGCCCCAGGTATTGCTTTTTTACCTAGTGCTGTAAAGCGTGCTTCAGACAACACACTGTTCACGGTCACTTGCGGAATGTTTCCATAGCCCTGCTTGTCTTGCGTTTTACCATTTAATTGCTCACGAATAATTTTAATCGTGTCTTGCATTTGTTTGGTTAACTTTTTTAAAGTGTCGGATTGTTTTTGATCCATACTCGCATAATTGGCCTCCATCTTTTTAATCACCTCATCTGCTTCTGTTAAGCGCTCGTTTAAGTCTACTAATTTTAGCGCCGACTGATCCATTCTATCATTCGCTTTGCGTAGCGCATCTCTTACCGCTTTTGGTGTTGGTGCATTCGGGTCGTCGTTAACAGTAACCATCGTACTATCTAAATTGTCTTTACCCAAACTCATTACCACTTTATACGTTCCTGGATCTACTTGATAACCTCCTGGTTCATCGGTATTACGACCACCAGCACCACCACGACCGCCTCCACCGCCACGGCCGCCACCGGCTCCTGCAGTTCTAATGCCTTTTCCTTCCATCCCCCAATAAAAACGGTTGAAACCTGTATCAGCCTTGGCTTTTAGAGAACGCACTTGTTTGTTAGATGCGTCGAATATTTTTACCGAAACAGTATCTGATAATTTTAATTTTCCGGTGTCAGACGCTAATTTGTTTACATAAAAACTCATAGCTGCACCGCGTCTTTTATTCTCACCTTCGTAGCTTCCCCAAATAGAATACTCAATTCCTGCAGCATTTTTAATATTCGCTTGATAGGCTTGCGGCGATTCAAAAGCTGTTAATTTATTATTGAACGCAAGGCCTTTATTGGCTGCTAATTTTCTTAACGGACGAATATCATCTAGTATCCACAACGCTCGTCCAAAAGTAGCAATCACCAAATCAGCTTCTCTTTCTTGAATAGAAAAATCATATGTAGAAACAGAAGGGTAGCCGTTTTTAAATTGTTGAAAGCTATTACCGTTATCGAGGCTAATAAAAAGTCCTTGCTCTGTTCCAACAAAAATTAAATTCGGTTCGGTAGGATCTTGTAAAACAGTTAATGCATACCCAGTTACTTTTTTCTCATCCACCATACGCGTCCAAGTTTTTCCAAAATCGGTGGTTCTAAAAATATAAGGTTTCATATCGCCGCGACGATAATCATTCACTACCACAAAAGCTTCTGCTGCATTGAATCGAGAGGCACGAATTTGTGGTACCCATCCACCTGCTGGAAAGCCTGGAATTTTACCCCTGAAATTGGTCCAAGTTTTGCCGCCATCTTTGGTTAATTGTACATTTCCATCATCGGTTCCGGCCCAAATAATATCCTTTTCTTTGGCAGATGGTTCTATACACATGATGGTACAATAATTTTCTGCACCAGTAATATCTATTGAAATACCGCCGTTGTTAGATTGGTCTATTTTAGCACTATCGTTGGTGGTTAAGTCTGGAGAAATCGTTTGCCAAGAAGCGCCTTTATCGGTACTCTTGTTTACAAACTGACTACCATAATAAATGGTTTTTTTATCGAAAGGATCTTGTGCAATAGCCGCGTTCCAATTAAATCGTTGACGGGTTTTCATGTCTAAGCGTGGAGGACGAATACTCCAATCTTCGCCAGTTGCCATATTGTATCGGCTTAAACTTCCTCCTTGACTCATAGCATAGACCCAGTTAGGATCTTCAGGATCTGGCACTACATCAAAACCATCTCCACCACTTACCCCTTGCCAATACGCATTACGAATGCCACTTTGTACCCAAACATACGCCGGACCATTCCAGCTACCGTTGTCTTGCAAACCACCCATTACATGATATGGTAATTGGTTGTCTACATTAATATGATAAAATTGACCGAGTGGTAATTTTTCATCGAACTGCCAAGTTCTGCCACGATCATGCGAAATACCTATTCCACCATCGTTTCCATCAATAATAAAATTAGCATCGTACGGATGAATCCACCAAGCATGGTGGTCTGGATGTATACCGCTATATGGAATCACTGATTTAAATGTTTTTCCCGCATCTTCACTCACAGTAACCATTTGGTTTATATTGTACAAACGGTTTTCGTTTTTAGGATCTACAGAAATATCCTGAAAATAAAATGCACGATTGGTTACAACACTTGCTTCACTATTTACTAATTCCCATTTCAATCCTCCGTCATCAGACTTGTATAAACCATTTTTGGTGGCTTCTACCATGGCGTAAATTCTGTTCGGATCAGATCGGCTGATGCTAATGCCAATACGACCATATTCGCCTTCGGGTAAACCTTCTTCTTTACCTAATTTTTTAAATGTTTTTCCGCCATCGTAAGTGATATATAAACCACTTCCAGATCCGCCACCTTTTAAACTCCAAGGTGTACGTTTGTGTTGGTACATATTTACCAATAGTTTGTTTGGATTAGTAGGATCCATTACCATATCACCAACACCACTGGTATCATTGGTATGTAAAATTAATTTCCAGCTATCGCCTCCATCGGTTGATTTGTAAACGCCACGCTCGGCATGTTCTATAAATGGATTGCCCATTACACCGGCGTATACAATATTAGGATTGGTAGGATCAATAATAATGCGATGGATATTTCTGGTTTTTTGCAAACCCATACATTTCCAGGTTTTTCCGCCGTCTAAACTTTTGTAAATGCCTTCGCCCAAGCTCACAGAATTTCTAGGATTTCCTTCGCCAGTTCCAGCCCAAATAACACTTGGGTTAGATTGTGTGATGGCAACTGATCCAATATTTTGAATCGGTTGTTCGTCAAAAACTGGGGTCCAAGATGCACCACCGTTTTCTGTTTTCCAAACACCACCACTAGCGGTTCCTAAAAAAATAGTGGTAGGATTATTATAAACCGCATCAATGGAAGTAACCCTTCCGCTCATGCCTGCTGGCCCAATATTGCGGGGTTTCATGGTTTTAAACTGCTTACTCAAGTCTACAGTTTGTGCAGAAACAGAGTAGCCAATGCCAAGGGCAAGAACTAAGAGTGCATATTTTTTCATGGAAAAGTTTTTGGAAACGGAAATATCGACCAAAAAAAAGCAACCAACAAAAAAGATGGACTAGTGGGTTATTTTTTTTCTTCAAAGTCAAGCACCACGCCATTAATGCAATAGCGTAAACCTGTTGGTGGTGGACCATCTTCAAATACATGACCAAGATGGGCCTTGCACCTACCACATTCTACTTCGGTACGTTTCATACCCAAGGTATTATCGGGCAAATACAAAATAGAACTTTTGGTAATGGGTTCAAAAAAACTAGGCCAACCACAACCACTATCAAATTTGGCATTGCTCTTAAACAAAGGATTGCCGCAGGCTGCACAATAATAAGTACCTAATTTTTTTGATGTTTCGAACGGACTGGTAAAAGGTCTCTCGGTTCCTTTTTCGCGCGCAATCGCATACACTTCTGGCGAAAGTAAATTTTTCCATTCGCTATTTGTTAAAACCAATTTACTACTATCGGTATGCGAATAATTAGGATGCGTATTTTTTTTTGATTGGTCCATATTGGTTTTTTTTGAAGGCTGATTTTGAGAATAACAACTTTGTAAAAAAAGGATTGCTAAAAAAATACTGAGTAATCGTTTCATTTTATTAGAAATTATTCGCATTAAAAATAATTAAAACAGACTGGTTTTATTGGGATAAAAACTTTCTGCTATCTATTTTACAAATCAAGCCCAATATTGTTCTTATAATAAAAGGTTTTTTAAAGTTAGCGCTATTTGTTAATTATTTTTTAAGTGCAACAACGTATATTTGTTATTCATTCAAGGATAACAAGTACATGTTTAATATTATTCTGTTCGGACCTCCCGGCAGCGGCAAAGGAACCCAAAGCGAGAAGCTCATCGAAGCATACGGATTAGTCCATTTATCTACCGGTGATATTTTAAGGTCTGAAATTGCCAAAGCAACAGCGCTTGGCTTAGAAGCCAAAAGTTTAATGGATCAAGGGCAACTTGTTCCTGATGCTGTGGTAATAGGAATGATTCGTTCTGCACTAGATAATAATCCTCAAGCAAAAGGATTTTTGTTTGATGGGTTTCCAAGAACAGAAGCACAAAGTGTTGCACTAGATGCACTTTTACAACAAAAAAATACAGCAATTGGCGTAGTATTGGCCTTAGAAGTAAGCCAAGACGAATTGGTAAAACGCTTGCTAAACCGAGGTCTTACCAGTGGACGCAGCGATGATACCAACGAAGCCATTATTAGCAATCGCATAGCAGAATACCAAAACAAAACCACTGTTGTGGCTAATTATTACCGCCAATTTAATAAAGTGGTAGCCATTAAAGGAGAAGGAACTGTAAACGATATCTTTAGCGCACTTGCTACAGAAATAGACAGCCGCTTAGCCAAATAATTAGATTTACAAATCATCAAATTCATAGATGGGATCAATATGATCACCAGGGGCTATTTCAAAAACGGGCTTGATAATTCCATCGTGCAAATCATAGACCCAACCGTGAATATGCGGACGTTGTTCTGATTTCCAGGCTTTTTGTACAATAGAAGTTTTGGCTAAATTCATTACCTGCTCTTGCACATTCAATTCCACCAACCTATTTACACGCGTTTCTTCTGTTTCAATAGCATCTATTTCATTACGATGGATACGGTATACATCTTTAATATTGCGCAACCATTTATTAATGAGGCCCAAGTTATGATTCGTCATTGCTGCACGAATACCGCCACATCCATAATGGCCGCATACAATAATGTGTTTTACTTTTAGCACTTCCACTGCATATTGTAGTACACTCAACATGTTCAAATCTGTATGCACTACCATATTGGCCACATTGCGGTGTACAAAAATTTCTCCAGGATTGGTACCAGTAATTTCATTGGCAGGTACCCGGCTATCGCTACAACCTATCCATAAATATTCTGGTTCTTGTAATTCTACCAATCTCGAAAAATACTCAGGGTCTTGTGCTAGCTTTTTAGAAGCCCAAGCTTTGTTGTGTGCTAATAATTGTTGATACGTGGGCATATTTAATTGTTAGGTCTTATAAAGATAGTATGTAAATAAAAAGCGCTATCCTTTAATTGAATAGCGCTTTACGGAATATTTTAATTTTTATGGTTTAAATGTTTAATCCGCCGCAAGCGCTAAGTACCTGTCCGGTAATATAGGAGCTCCAATCACTGGCTAAAAAAAGCGTGGTATTGGCAATCTCTTCTGCTTTACCAAATCGACCCAATGGTATTTTTTTAAGAAAATCTGCTGCGCCGTCTCCGTCTTTTAAATAATGCGTCATATCTGTTTCTACAAATCCTGGCGCAATGGCATTGCATCGAATATTTCTACTGCCTAATTCTAAAGCGACCGATTTAGTAAACCCAATGATTCCCGCTTTAGACGCAGCATAACTACTTTGACCAGCATTTCCACGCACCCCAACAATAGAACTCATATTAATAATGCTACCCGTTTTAGCTTTCATCATTGGGCGAATTACTTGTTTGGTCATATTAAATACACTTTTCAAATTAATATCCATCACATCGTCCCATTGTTCGGCTGTCATGCGCAACAATAAATTGTCTTTAGAAATACCTGCATTGTTTACACAGATATCTACCGTACCAAATTCTTTTACAACATCATTTACAAAAGATTCACATTCAGTAAAAATGGCCGCATTGCTTTTATAGGCTTTGGCTTTTACACCCAATGCTAGAATTTGTGCTTCTAAACTTGCTGCTTTTTCTGCACTACTATCACTTACATAAGTAAATGCAACATGGGCGCCTTGTTCAGCTAATTTCAAAGCAATGGCTGCACCTATTCCTCGTGCGGCACCTGTAACAATTACCACTTTATTTTCTAATAGTTTCATATTTATCCTTTTAGATCGAGCACAAATGTAAAATAATTGCGCGGAAAGAAGCATTCGGTTGTTTAATTAGATATTTTTAGCCAAGAATGAATACCCGTAACTACCCAAAAAAAACCTTACTAATTGCTTTTTTAATCGAAACCATTTGCGTAACCTACGCGCTAAAACTAACTAGTTTAACAGGTATCACGAGTGTATTATTCAGTTTGTCTGGCCTAGTGATTGCCATTTGTTTTTTAGTGATTCCCGAGCCAATTGTTGTACATAATTTAGATGCACAAAAAAAGTTTTTTTCATATAGATGGCTACTAACTATTGTTGCATTAATTACAATTAGCGCCGCTGCAGTAAAATGGATGGAAGACGCACCACTCGATTACCACGAAGGAGATATGTTGCCCATTATTAAAATTATGAGCCAGCGTTTTTTAAATGGCAATTGGCGCCATGTATATGATATAATTCCTGAAATTTGGGGAGGCATGCAGCCCATTTATTTACCCGCCATGTGGTTGCCATTTAGCCTTCCTGTTTTGTTAGGAATCGATCTAAGATGGATGACGGTGCTAGTGCTTTTTATTGTAAGCGCACTGTTTATTTGGCGCATACAAATGCAACATAAAAAAGCACCTTATTTATTTTTTGCTGCATTTTTATTAATCTGGTGGCTGCTATCTGCAGAAAATTCTGGACTCATTCCATATACCGAAGAGGGCGTGGTGATTGGGTTTTATAGTTTATTAGCCATTGCACTTACCAAAAAAAATGCTTGGCTGATAGGCTTTGCAACAGCCCTGTGTATATTAAGTAGGTATGCGATTGTTGGTTGGTTGCCGGCTATGATTATTTATTTTACGATTAATAAAAACTACAAAAAACTATTGCAATTTTGTTTGATAGGATTGGTTTGTTTTGCTGTATTAGTATTAAGTCCATTTGGGTGGCAAACATTTTTAAAGCTCGCTTCAATACCTTCTCAATACATTGGATTTACTGGAAGAGTATGGCACGATGCGCCGATTGTTTTTAAACAAAGTTTGGGATGGGCTAAATTTTTTGGACCAAAAAATATTGCCACACAACACTATTTATTATTGGTTATGTCCTTATTTTTTCCAATGTTATTTATGATGATTGCCTTGTCGTTACAAAAAAAATTAACCCTCACTAATCACCACTTACCTTTTGCTACACTTAAAATAACCTTAGTGATTTTTTACACTTTAGTAGATGTTCCTTATCTCTATTTATTTTATACAGGATCTTTTGTGAGTCTTTTTTTAGTCACTTATTTATTGGCAGGAGATAGTATAAAAAATACTACAATAATTAAAAACTAATCTACATTTTTGGCGCGCATTTGTGCGAGTATTTCATCAATATATATTCTGTCATTACTAAGCCTAGGAATCTTATGTTGTCCACCCAGCTTGCCTTTGCTGCGCAACCATTCATGAAAAACCGATTTGTTTAAGGAATGAACAATGGGCTTAATCAGGGCAATATCCTTGTAGCGTTTTGCCTCATAGTCGCTATTTACAGATTTGAGTGCGCAGTCTAATTCGTATGCAAATGAAGCTACACTTTCTGGCATTTGTTCAAACTCAATTAACCATTCATGCGCACCTTTCGTATCGTCGCCAATATACACAGGCGCTGCGGTATAATCATTTACAACTAAGCCTGTTTTTTGGCAAGCAATAGCAATTGCTTTATCGGCATTGTCTGCAATTAGTTCTTCGCCAAAAGCATTGATGTATTGTTTTAATCTTCCGCTGACTTTTATTTTAAAAGGATATTTCGATACAAATTGTACGGTGTCTCCAACCAAATAACGCCAAAGTCCACCATTGGTACTAATAACAAGCGCATAGTTTTTTGCCAATTCAACTTTATCTAATCCAATAGTTTTGGGTTGTTCTTTACCATATTCTTCTACTGGCATAAACTCATAAAAAATGCCATGGTTTAATAACAACAACATCCCTTCTTCGTCGGGATTATTTTGTGCCGCAAAAAAACCTTCGCTGGCATTGTACATTTCTAAATAGGTAATACCAGGGCCAATTAATTTTTTAAACTGTTCGCGATAAGGCGTAAAAGAAACACCTCCATGCACATACAATTCTAGGTTGGGCCATACCTCTTTTAAATTGGCTTTTCCGGTGATGGCTAGTATTCTTTTTATTAATACAAGCGTCCAAGTTGGTACCCCTGCAATTGAAGTAACATTCTCCTCAATAGTAGACTGCGCAAGGCTTTCAATCTTTCCTTCCCATTCGTCCATTAGTGCAATGGATAATTCTGGGGTGCGAATCCATTGTCCCCAAAAAGGTGCGTTTTGTAATAATACTGCACTGAGGTCTCCATACTGAACCTCCTCATTCATTTTACTTATTTGATGGCTACCACCAATTACCAAACTTTTTCCGGTAAGTAAATCACTATTGTTATTAAAGTAATAATACATGGTAAGCACATCTTTGGCCGCTTGAAAATGTGTGTCATGTAAGCTCTCATTGGTAATAGGAATGAACTTGCTTTTATCACTAGTTGTGCCACTGCTTTTTGCAAACCAACTCACAGGCGTATTCCAGAGCAATTGCTCGTCTTCGCCATCCATGATTCGTTCTATATAGGTTTTTAAATCTTCGTATTCTTGAATGGGTACGGCTTGTTTAAAATTGCGGATAGTAAACATTTCTTTGAACCCATACTTTCTTCCAAACTCGGTGTATTGGCCATGGGTAATTAGGTCTTGCAAAACTTCACGTTGTGCCGCAATGGGTTGGCTGATCCACTCTTCTATTCGACCATGTCGTAAGCGGGCCAAGCGTGATATTGCAGGACTTAGTATTCTCATGCTTTAGAAGCTGCGTTTTCTTTACCCATATCAATGATCCAGTCTTTTCTTTTTAATTCAAAATTGGTTCCTAAATATAAGCTACGCACTTTTTCGTCATCTGCCAATTCTTCGGCGGTTCCGTGCCTGAAAATTTTTCCTTCAATTAATAAATAGGCTCTGTCACAAATAGACAATGTTTCATTCACATTGTGATCGGTAATAAGTATACCAATATTTTTAAACTTTAATCGAGCCACCACACTTTGAATATCTTCTACTGCAATAGGATCTACGCCTGCAAAGGGTTCATCCAACAAAATAAATTTAGGATCCACTGCTAAAGCACGCGCTATTTCGGTTCTACGTCGTTCACCACCACTCAAACTATCGCCATTATTACTACGTACATGGTGCAGGTTAAATTCATCTAATAAAAACTCAAGCTTATGAAAGCGTTCTGCTTTGGTGAGTTTGGTCATTTCTAAAACGGCCAAAATATTATCTTCTACTGTAAGTTTTCTAAAAACGCTTGCCTCTTGTGGCAAATAACCAATACCCATTTGTGCACGTTTGTACATAGGTAGTTTGGTGATATTCAAATCATTTAAAAAAACATCGCCTTGATCTGGTTTAATTAATCCTACCACCATATAAAAAGTGGTGGTTTTTCCTGCACCATTAGGACCCAATAAACCAACAATTTCACCTTGTTGCACTTGCACACTTACATTGTTTACAACGGTTCTTCCCTTGTAACTTTTTATTAGGTCTTTGGTATGGATGGTTAGGCTCATATATTACTTGTAAAAATACAGTTGTTGCCTTTAAGATGCTATTGTTCAATCAGATATTTTAAGAATTGTCTATGAATAATCCAACAAATAAGATTTCAAGCACTTACATCTATGGTTTTTTTGTGGTTTGTAGTATGTTTGCAAATATTTAGCAGCTATGAAAGTGATTGAGCATATTGCCCAGGCAAAAGATACCTTGGTTTCATTCGAGGTATTACCACCATTAAAAGGCAAGACCATTGTTACCTTGTACGACCATTTAGACCCCTTGATGGAGTTCAAACCCTCTTGGATAAATGTTACCTACCATCGTAGCGAAACCATGTTCAAGAAAAAAGCCGACGGCACTTTTGAAAAAGTAGAAGTGCGCAAAAGACCCGGAACAGTGGGTATTTGTGCGGCTATTATGAACCATTATAAAATTGATGCAGTTCCACATATTATTTGCGGCGGATTTACCAAAAGAGAAACAGAAGACGCATTGATTGACCTAGACTTTTTAGGAATAGACAATGTATTGGTGTTACGTGGCGATGCTGCTAAAAACGAAGCCTCTTTTGAATCAGAGCCAGGAGGCAATCATTTTGCCATTGATTTATTAAAGCAAGTGAGCAATATGAACAATGGTGTTTACCAAGACGAAGACATTAAAAGCGGCGGTAAAACACAGTTCTGTATGGGTGTTGCAGGATATCCTGAAAAACATTTTGAAGCCCCGAATTTAGAAATCGATTTATTAAAATTGAAAGAGAAAGTAGATGCTGGTGCAGACTATATCATGACGCAAATGTTTTTTGACAACCAAAAGTTTTTTGATTTTGTAAAATCTTGCAGAGCAATTGGTATTAATGTTCCTATCATACCAGGTTTAAAACCTATCACCAATAAAAAACAACTTTCTGTTTTACCGCGTATTTTTCATGTTGATATTCCAACCGATTTGTCGAATGCTATTATGAAATGCAAAACAGATGCAGATTGTGAGCAGGTTGGAACCGAATGGCTAATTCAACAAAGCAAAGAATTAAAAAGCTTTGGATCACCGGTACTACACTACTATACTCTAGGAAAACCTAAAGTGATTTGGAATGTGGTAAAAGAATTATTTTAATTTATTTTTTTGCGGCCAGCTTGGCTTTAATTAAATCATCAAACTGTTCAATACTTAGTTGTTTGGCAATGATATGTTTGTCTTTGTCTAGCAAATAAAGCGTTGGTGTTTTATATACATCATACAATTGTTTGTATCCTGCTTGACCAGCTTTTTCTATGGCAACTCGTGCTTCTTTTGTTTGATACACATGTACCCAATTATTTAGTTGTTTTTCTGCAATAAAATTTTTCCAAGCAGGCAAATCAGTGTCAACAATATTTACAGAATATATAGCCACGCCTAATGCTTTCCATTTGGCTTTATATATTGAATCTAAACGCGGAATTTCTTCTTTACAATGTCCGCAATTTGGGTCCCAAAAAGCTACTATAGTAAACGGCGCTTGTACACTATAAAGTGGTTTTGTTTTTCCTGTACTATCTGTTAAATCTAGCGCTGGCGCGGGTTGCCCAATTTGATTAGCCATTAAACTATAGGCCCTTTCAAAGATGGTTTTCTTTGATGCAGGATTTAGTAAAGTGGTATCGCCTTTGGCATAAAAATTTTCAAACAAGTAAACAAACACTTTGTCTTGACCCATGAATTCTGGGTTGATATATTTGTTGGTAAACTTGGTTAATAAATACGGATAAATTTCTTTACCCGTTCTTGCCATTAGCAACATATATTTCACTTCATTAATAATAGAATCTGACTCTGGAGATACATAATATTTGTAATAGAAATCTAACTTAGTTTCAAAAAAAGGTGTACGCAATAAACGATCGTCGTTAAAGCTTACATCATCCCAAAAATGATTTTTTACAAATCGATAAGGGTACAAAGAATCGGGAACATTATTTACAATAGGAACCGCTGGTGTATTTGGTCTTTTCATGGTATTAAAAAGCATGGCCATTAATGAATTAGGATACTTTTTAATAATGTCTTCGCGGGAGTCTTGCAGTTCTTTATTGCCCGCAATAATTTGATTTACTATACGATTAGAATCCGCAGTAGTGGTAGCTGCATGATACGCGGTTTCCATTTCCTGTAATTCTTTACCACGTTTATTTGTAAAGCTAGAATAAGTTTTAAATAATTGATTTTCTAAAGATCCAGTTATCACTACTTTGTCTTTTTGAGCAGTGTCTGCAACAATGCTAAAATGTTGCTCCTTATCCATCAATAGCTCAAACTGAATGCTCAATTGGGGGGAAACCACAAAGTATATGCCACCGGGTAATTTATTAGGACCCTTAAAAACGCCCTTGCTATTTTCGTCTAAACGAGCAGAATCAACTAAGGCCTTGCCTTTTCCATAATAACTGCCTAAATAAACCCAGCAATTTTTAAGCGGTGTAAGGGTAATGGAAATGGATTTTCCTGTTGGAACCGCCGACTGAGCTGGCACTATTTTTTTTGCCTGAGCACTAGCAAACACACTGTAAATCATTAAAAGGCCTATAATAGAAATTCGTTTCATATACTTTAAAATTGGGCATAAAAATAGGAAAATAGCATTTACCCAACAGTAGTTACATTTGCAAAAGTGAGAAAACAGAAAAAAAACATTGTTTTAGAGCAATTATTGGTAGAAGATTATGCTGCCGAAGGAAAATCCTTAGCCAGAATTGATGGCAAAGTGGTGTTTATTGAGGGTGCTGTACCCGGCGATGTGGTAGACGTACAGGTATCTAAAAGCAAAAAAGACTGGGCTGAAGGCCATGTGGTGAAGTTTCATAGCTATGCCCAAGAGCGTGTAAAACCTTTTTGCAGCCATTTTGGGGTTTGTGGCGGATGCCAATGGCAGATGCTCCCTTACGAAAAGCAATTGTTCTACAAGCAAAAGCAGGTTAACGATAATTTAACGCGTATTGGAAAGATAGCGCTACCGGCTATGATGCCCATTATTGGCGCTGAACAAACCGAACAATATCGTAATAAAATTGAATATACGTTTGGAACCAAAACCTTTATTCCTAGCGAAACCTTTAGGCAAATGAAGGCCGATGGCATAAATCTAAGCAACCTACCAGGTGGTGCAGGTTTTCATGTGCGCGGCTTTTTTGATAAAGTAGTTGAAATTGATACTTGCTATTTACAAGCAGAGCCTACCAACCGCATTAGAAAAATGGTGGCTGCTTTTTCGGTTGAAAAACTAATTCCTTTTTACGATGTGCGCAAACACGAAGGATGGCTCAGAAATATGTTTATCCGAAACAGCACTACTGGTGAGTTAATGGTGAATATTATTTTTGGCCACGAAGACGAAGCTAACAGAATTGAATTGCTCAATAAGGTGTTAGAACAGTTTCCAGAAATCACTACCCTATTGTACACCATCAACACCAAATTCAATGATAGCCTCTTTGATTTATATCCACAAGTGTATTTTGGAAAGGGCCATATCATAGAAAAACTCGAAGATTTTTCATTTAAAATCAGTCCAAAATCTTTTTTTCAAACCAATACACGTCAAGCCCAACGCTTATACCAGGTTACCAGAGATTTTGCAGAACTCAATGGCACACAAACAGTCTATGACTTGTATTGTGGCACTGGAAGTATTGGCATTTTTGTAAGTAAATTGGCTAAAAAGCTCATTGGAGTGGAAGTAGTTGCAGAAGCAATTGAAGATGCCAAAGAAAATGCGGCACTCAACCAAATAGAACACAGCAATTTTTTTGCCGGAGATGTAATAGATATATGCAATGATGCGTTCTTTATACAGCATGGCAATCCAGATGTGATTATCACCGATCCGCCAAGAGCAGGCATGCACGAAAAATTAGTTACTAAATTATTAGAAATAGCGGCTCCAACTATTGTTTATGTAAGTTGTAACCCAGCAACTCAGGCTAGAGACCTGGCCTTGCTAGATGAAAAATATCGGGTTGAAAAAATTCAACCAGTAGATATGTTTCCGCATACATTACATATAGAGAACGTGGTTCAATTAAAATTAAAGGAAGGAATATGACAGAATTTAGACCCAGCAGATTTCAAGTTTTACCCACTATTGTAAAAAATCTGTTAATCATTAATGGTTTATTTTTTCTGGCGCAGAAATCATTTGATGGGCCAGGTGTAGCGTTTTCTTTTGAAAATGTTTTAGCACTTCATGCATGGCAAAGCAGTTTGTTTCGCCCATGGCAATTGGTAACGCATATGTTTTTACACGGAGATGTGATGCATATTTTTGGCAACATGTTAGCGCTTTGGATGTTTGGGTCGGTACTAGAGAACCTATGGGGACCAAAAAGATTTTTAACCTTCTATTTGGTTTGCGGTTTGGGTGCTGCTTTAATGCATTTATTGTTTTTAAGTTACGAGATGGTTCCCTTAATGAAAGACTACACGCGTTTAATGCAAGACCATACTGCGAATGCCTTATTTTTCTTTGCACAAAAACACCCAAGTGCCTTTTTTCACCAAAGCGATTTAGCCAATTTAGTGGCCAATAATCCCAATGATACACAAGCAGTTAACCAACTTTTTGAATCAGTTGCTATTTATTATGAATCGAGTTTAAATACGGCTACTTTGGGTGCTAGCGGTGCGGTCTTTGGTATTTTGGCAGCATTCGTTTACTTATTTCCTAACACCTACATCTATTTGTATTTTTTGGTGCCTGTAAAAGCAAAGTGGTTAGGCATTGTATATTTTGCTTGGGAATTATTTTCGGCACTTCGTAATTCGGCAGGAGACAATGTAGCAAGATGGGCACATGTAGGCGGCGCTATTGTAGGATTAATTATTGTAATGACTTGGAACAAAAAGAAAAGAAATACGTTTTATTAATATCCTAGGTACAATCGTCTAAAATTTTACACCATCATTATGCCTGAAAGATCTTATAAAACCAATCGTTCCATATTATTAGGGCAAGATAATAATGCACTAGTTTATTTAGTAGCCATTAACCTAATGGTTTTTGCACTACTGAGTTTTATTAAAATCATTTATTATCTCTCTGAAATACCGATTGAGCTTTTCTATTCGCAAATGCAAGACTGGTTTATCCTTCCCGCATCTATTGAAAAATTTTTAGCAAAACCCTGGGTATTGTTTACTTACTTATTTACCCACGCAAGTATTTGGGGATTAATTAGCAGTTTGCTTTGGCTTTGGAGTTTTGGCTATATTTTACAAGACTTAACTGGCAATAATAAATTAATTCCTATTTATTTATACGGCGGAATTGCTGGTGGTATTGGCTATTTAATACTCATGAATATTTTTCCTGTTTGGGCAAATCACATTCAGACTGTTCAACCCTTAATTGGTGCTGGCGCTGCTGTAATGGCAGTTGCTGTTGCAACTACAACACTAGCGCCAGACTATCGTATTTTTCCTTTAATGAATGGCGGTATTCCTTTATGGGTGCTATTAATTATTTATGGATTAATTGATTTTGTAACGATAGGCACTACAAATTCAGGTGTTGCAGTTTCGCATTTAATTGCTGGTGCTATTGGCTATTTATTTATCGTTCAATTGCGCAGAGGTAATGACTGGGCTGCTTGGATGAATCAATTTTTTCATTGGTTAAATGATTTGTTTAGTCCAACAAAAAAAGAAAAAACTGTTCCTGTAAAAAAGAAAAACACGCCTCAAGATACCCAACAAAAAATCGATGCATTATTAGATAAAATAAACCAACAGGGTTATCAGTTTCTTACCAATGAAGAAAAGGCTTTTTTAAAAAAAGCAAGCAAAGAAGATTTATTATAATGGCTTTTAAACATTCTATTTTATCGCGCAGCATTTTTTGTATTGGCTGCCTATACACTGCTTTCTATTTATTGGCCTGTGCCACCCCTTTTATTAATCCAGTGCATGGATATTTTTTTTCGTTCGCTTCCTTATTTTTTCCTTTTATTTTATTGGGAATGCTAGGCTGGGTGTTGCTTAGTTTGTTTTTTTATAGGCGGTGGATACTGCTGTTTTTAATTTGTTTGTCTGCGGGTTATTTAAATATGATTGCCATATTTGGATTTCATCCAACACAAAATTTTAGTCAAAATAAAATAGCGGGAACTATTCGCATACTTTCTTGGAATGTAAATAGTTTTTTAAACAGTAGCGAAAAAACAAATGCAAAAGTGTTAGAGATGTTGGCATTCATTAAATCTTCAGATGCCGACATTCTGTGTTTTCAAGATTACTCTGCCAATAAAAATGAAACTGTCAATGCAAGCCCCGAATTTATTAGCCAGTCGACACAACTAAAACATGTGTTCTTTAGTAAAGCAGAAGAGAATTATGGCGTAATTATTTTTTCTCGTTGGCCCTTTATACAACAATGCAATGTTCCTTTTTCAAATATTGATTCTCCCGAGAACTTAGCTTATGTAGACATACAAACGCCCTATAAAGTATTAAGGGTATTTAATACCCATTTGAGTTCTATGAATATGCACGTGTTAATCAATAATATACCGAATTCGGTTCCTATACAATCTATTTATTACGATAAAGCTATTTTATTAAAAAAATCCAAACTTAGTAAGCTTGCTTATTTCGATAAACTACACGCAAAACAAGCAATACTTATAAAAAAATCACTAGATAGCACAGCTCTTCCATTTGTTTTTACCGCCGATTTAAATGCAGTTCCATCCAGCTATGTTTACCATACAATTTCTGAGGGCCTTTCAGATGCTTTTTTATTGAAAGGATTTGGTTTGGGAAGAACCTATGATAGTTTGTCACCCACACTAAGAATTGATGTTTTATTAACCAATCAACTTGTTAAGGTTAAACAATTCAAGGTATCAAGGGTGCATTTAAGCGATCATTTTCCCATAATTTCAGATATTCAAATCAAACCCTGATTTTTTTGTAAATTTATCGAATGGCTAAAAACATTTTTCGCCGAGCTTTCAAATCGGTCTGTTTAACTATTACCATTGTATTAGCGATACTATTTTTATTGGCCTGCTTGTCTCCTTATATTGATCCTACTACTTGGTGGTTTAATGGATTTACAGGATTATTGGTACCCTATTTAATTTTACTCTTATTCTTTGCCTGTTTATTTTGGTTAGTATTTAAGCCAATACTTGTTTGGATTCCCTTATTAAGTTTATGTTTTGGTTGGCAACAAATATTGGTGGTTTTTGCTTGGCATCCGGGTGCTGGCTTTACCAAAAAAAAGAATGCACAAAACTTGCGGATTGTAGACTGGAATATTCAAAGCTTTAATGGCCTAAGTAAAAACAAAGAAACCAAAAAACTCATCAGAACCGAATTAACAGAAAGCATTTTAAAAATGCAACCCGATATAATTTGTTTACAAGAGTTTAATAATAGTAGGCAAGCTAATGGTACAGATAATATTGCACTGTTTACAAAAACATATCCTTATTATTATTTTTCAAAAGACTATCAAAGAGCCCAAGGTAATTACCAGTCAGGGAGTATTATTTTTTCGAGATACCCTATTATTGATTCGGGTAGAGTGGCATATCCGTTGGCAGAAAGTTTAATCTATGCCGATATTGTAAAAGGATATGATACCATTCGCGTTTTAACAACCCATTTACAATCCTTTAAATTTAAAAAAGAAGATTATAACGATATTGAAAAAATTAAAGATCAAGACCAAGAAACGGTTTCTGCGTCTCTGAATATTTTTAAAAAAATGAAATTGGCCTTTGCAAGAAGAGGAAGCCAGTCGAATATTGTTCGAACAGAAAGAGATAAAAGTAAATACCCAACCATTATTTGTGGAGACTTTAATGATGTACCCAATTCTTACACCTATTTTAATATTAAAGGAGATTGGCAAGACGCCCACTTAAAAAAAGGATTTGGCATTGGACGAACTTTTAATTCCTTGGCACCAACGCTACGTATTGATTATATTTTAGCTGATAATAATTTTACCATCAAACAGTTTGATTTGGTTGATGAAGACCTAAGCGACCATATAATGCTGGTAACGGATTTGCGTGTGAAAAAGTAAATTCAAAAGTCAGTCTCTTCAAAAACAGGTTAATTTACTTATCTTGCAAGCCATGTTAGCATTGTATTTCCACGCTTGTTGTTGTTGCTGCTGTTAAATTGGCTTGATGGCCTTTATAACATGGGCATCACTATATAAATTCAAATCATTACACAAATTAACACCTACCTATACCATGTCGTTGAAAGTTTATAATTCCTTAAGTAGACAAAAAGAAATATTTACACCAATTAATGCACCTTATGTTGGAATGTATGTATGTGGACCAACGGTAAGCGGTGAAAGTCATTTAGGTCATGCCAGACCATTTATTAGTTTCGACGTTATTTATAGGTATTTAATGCACTTAGGATATAAGGTTCGTTATGTGCGCAATATTACAGATGCAGGACACTTTGAAGAAGAAGGACGCGAAGCAACCGACAAGATTAGTGAAAAAGCTATTTTAGAAAAATTAGAACCCATGGAGTTGGTACAAAAATATACCAACCTATATCATTGGGCAATGAGCAAATTCAATAACCTTCCTCCCAATATTGAACCTACAGCAACTGGACATATTGTAGAGCAAATTGAAATGATTAAAAAAATTATTGCTGATGGTTATGCCTACGAAGCCAATGGATCGGTATATTTTGATGTTGAAAAATACAATACCGATTTTTCTAAAAAAGGAATGCCTTATGGAATACTTAGCGGACGAAATATTGAAGACCAACAAGACAGTACGCGTGAATTAGATAATCAAGAAGAGAAAAGAAATAGAAACGATTTTGCACTTTGGAAATCGGCACCTGTAGAACACATCATGCGCTGGCAAAGCCCATGGGGAGAAGGTTTCCCAGGATGGCATATTGAATGTTCGGCAATGAGTACCAAATATTTGGGCAGTGAATTTGATATTCACGGCGGCGGAATGGACCTACAATTTCCACACCATGAATGTGAAATTGCACAAAGCACGGTATGTAATCATAAGTCTCCGGCAAAATATTGGTTGCACAATAATATGATTACCATTCAGGGTAAAAAGATGGGAAAGAGTTATAACAATGTTATTAAACTCACCGAACTTTTTAGTGGTGACAGTCCAATACTTTCTCAGCCATATTCTCCAATGACCATTCGATTTTTTATTCTTCAAAGTCATTATAGAGGTACGCTTGATTTTAGTAACGAAGCGTTACAAGCTTCTGAAAAAGCATTCAAACGTTTGTGGGAAGCGCATGAATGGTTTGCCAAACAAGTTTTTGAAAGCAATACTGCTGCAGCAACGGATGCAGCGCTTGATCAAAAAGTAAATCAACTAATAGCCGAGTTCAGCGAGTTCATGAACGACGATTTTAACTCTGCAAAAGTGATTGCCAATATTTTTGAGTTGGTTCCTATTATCAATTCTATCAAAGACAAACACATACAAGTAGCTGCGCTAAGTTCAAAAACACTAGCACTTATGCAAACAGAATTGAAAGTGTTTATTGAATCTATTTTTGGATTAATCAACGAACGTCCATCCGATGAAGGTCAATTAGACGGGGTATTACAATTACTAATTGACATTCGCAAAGACGCAAAAAGCCGTAAAGATTTTTTAACCAGCGATAAAATTAGAAATGAATTAGCTGGCCTAGGTATACAATTGAAAGACGAAAAAGAAGGTGGCACGAGCTATACCATTGTTTAGTGGTTGCAATCTTCGGCATGTGCATGGTCGTGCACCCTACAGAATTTGAAATTTAAATAGTGCGCAGTAACAATAAAAAATACTGCCGGAAACAATAACCATAATTGCCACTGATGCCAAATCACTTTGGCCAGTAGTAACAGAATCCCAACAGTAAACACCAGCATCGGTAATTTTCGATGGTGGTGTTTTTTTCTTCCATGGTACAGCGCATAGATTCCCACAATAAAAGCACCAAACACCATCAAATATTCAAAATAAAGGTTGTCGATAATATTTACCCCAAACAAGGGTAAACTGCTTAAAAACAGGGGCAAAACCGCACAATGAATGGCACAAGCTATTGAAGTTGTAATACCTAAAGCGTCCCAATTGATTTTTAATGACATAGTTACATTGAATTGCAAATATACACAAATGCAACAGTGTTGCATAATATTTGATTCAGTGGCAATATTCAGTACTGCATTAACTAATCGGCCCTAACTTTGCAGCAAGACTATATTTTATGTCAAAAAAGCTAATTGGTTATCTTGTATTTTTTGTTGCCCTGGTATTGGTTTTCTATTTTTTCTTATTTCAAGGGAACGACCAGTGGAAAGTGAAACTTGCCACACTGAGTTATACCAAACCATTTCGATTTAAAACCCAAGACGGCCTACCTTTTACCGACAAAGACATGCTTGGAAAAGTTTGTGTTGTAGAATATTTTTTTACCAATTGTAAAGGAATATGTCCTCGAATGAATACCAATATGAAAACCATTTTTGAGCAGTTCAAAGACGAACCCAATTTTTTAATTCTCTCTCATACCTGCGATCCAGACAGAGACACTGTTGCCAGATTAAAAGTTTATTCCGATTCGCTAAAAGTAGATACTAAAAAATGGATCTTTCTTACCGGCAGAAAAGATAGCTTATATGCCATTGCAAGAAGTTCCTATTTATTAGACGACCCTAAAAACAATGTTCAAAAAATTGAAGACCAATTCTTACACACACAATTTTTTGCACTAGTTGATAAAAACGGAAAAGTACGCGGACAAATTTACGATGGCTTAAAAGCCGATGAGCTAGAAAAGTTGAAAATAGATATCCGTGCGCTATTAATTGAAAAAGCAAGCTCAAGTAATTTTGTGAACGGCATTTTTAGTAATAATCCATAAGCAATCAATTCATGGATGCAAGGATCATAGATACACTAAAGCGAAACCAGTTAAGCGTTACTGATAGTAGAAAAAAAATTCTAGAAATTTTTCTCTACCAACAAACCGCTTTGGCTCATGCAGATATTGAATTGCAATCGGGCGAAGATTTTGACCGAGTTACTATATATAGAACCCTACAAACTTTTGTAGAAAAAGGAATTATTCATTCAATTCCTTCTGCCGATAATTCGGTTCGATATGCGCTTTGCAAAGACGCTTGCTCCGAAGGGCACCACCACGATAACCATGTACACTTTATGTGCGATACTTGTTTAACCACTTATTGTTTAGATCATGTAATAGTGCCTACAGTTGCTTTACCAAAAGGCTTTCAGGTGAATCAGGTAGATGTAGTAGTGAGTGGAAAATGTTTAAAATGTTCCTAATCATAAATAATTAATCATGGTTTTAGTTACTGGTGCAAGTGGTTTAGTAGGCAAACATTTAATACAAGCTTTGGTGCAAAAAGGAACAGCTGTAACAGGTTTGTATCGTAGTGCTATTCCTGTATTTGACGGTGCAGAAAAAGCAAATTGGATACAAGCAGATATACTAGATATTGTTGCTTTAGAAGAAGCTATGCAAGGCATGCAACAAGTATATCATTGTGCAGCGATTGTTTCTTTCGATTCAAAAAATACCAAGCAATTAGATCAAACAAATATTGAAGGCACCGCCAATGTTGTTAACGCCTGCTTGAACCAAGGAATTGAAAAATTATTATTCGTTAGCTCTGTTGCAGCTCTAGGAAGAATTCGCGAAAACGAAGCCATCAACGAAACCATGAACTGGACCGAAGAAACCAGTAATAGCGCTTATGGTAAAAGCAAATATTTAGCAGAAATGGAGGTTTGGCGCGGAATAGGCGAAGGACTCAATGCCGTAATTGTTAACCCCGTAATTATATTAGGATCTGGCGATTGGTTAAAAGGTTCTTCTGCAATTTTTAAATCTGCTTACGATGAATTTCCTTGGTACACAGAAGGTAAAAGTGGTTTTGTAGATGTGATAGATGTAGTAAAAGCAATGGTATTATTAATGGAATCAACTATCAATGCACAAAGGTTTATTATTAGTGCTGACAATATTGGTTATCGCGAAATATTTACCCTAATTGCGCAGGCGTTTCATAAAAAACCACCGCATAAAAAAGTAACAAAACTCATTGCTGAAATTGTTTGGCGATTAGAAGCCGTAAAAAGTTGGTTTACAAAAAAAACACCTTTGCTTACCAAAGAAACAGCCAATACTGCAAGGGCCAATGTATCTTTCGATAACACTAAATTATTAGAACAGTTACCTGGTTTTTCTTATCAACCACTTAGTAATTCTATTGAAAGAATTTGTAAAGAATTAAAAGAAATGCACCAATTAGCTTAGTCATTTTGCTCCATTACTTTTTTCCATAGTTCAGGAATGCGTTTAATCCAAACTATTTCGCGGCGTTTTAAGCCAGCTTCAGCTGCTGGGTAGCCCATATAGGTTTTTCCGCCTGCCAAGGATGCTGTTACCCCTGTTTGGCCCATTACCACAGCATTTGCACCAATGGTTATGGTTTTATTTACACCCACCTGACCCCAAAGGATTACGCCATCTTCAATTATGGTTCCTCCGGCTATGCCTACTTGTGAAGCAAACAAACAGTTTTTGCCAACACTTACGTCGTGGCCAATATGCACTAGGTTATCTATTTTAGTGCCTGCGCCTATTAATGTTGTTGCTGTTACCCCACGATCAATGGTACAATTTGCACCAATTTCTACTGCATCTTCAATCACTACATTGCCACAACTTTCCATTCTTTTATACCAGTGAGAACGATTTTTTTTGCTGTTATAATAAAATGCATCCGACCCAATTACAGTTCCAGATTGTATCACTACGTTATTGCCAATAATTGTTCCGTCTAATAAATTAACACCCGGATAAATGGTGCAATTATTTCCAATACGCACATTGTTGCCAATAAAAACATTCGGCATAATGATTGTTTCTTCTCCAACAATTAAAGTATTACTGATTGCTTTTTCTGCCGGAACAAATGGTTTAAAGTGTTGTACAATTTTTAAATACGCTTCGAAAGGATCGGCCACAATTAAAATTGTTTTACCAACAGGAACAGCAATTTCTGAGGAGTTAATTATGATAAAACTTGCCGCACTATTTAAACAGGTTGTATAATATTTTGGATGGTCTACAAAAACCAAATCTCCGTGTTCAACTTTGTGTATTTCATTAATACCAGTAACCTCGGCTAAGAGATTACCAGAGAGTTCGGCGCCAATTAATTGGGCAACCCATTGAACGGAAACTGGAGCAGGAAACTTCATAACACTGTTTTTTAGGTAATTCAAAGGTAATACCTTGGGCTTTGCCGAAATTTTTTTTTGAAGAAAACGCTAAAAGCACAACCACTTTTAACGTTTTAAAAAATGAAATAATTAAAACATACAATTTGCAGCATTAAAATTTGCATTCTTCTGAAAGCCTTTGTTTAATAGTATTACAAGCGAATTAAAAAATAATTAGTTAATTTTTTTTGTGTAATATCATTAAAAAAATGATGTTTAAAAGGGTTATAAATTCGCTTCAATTCACAAGCTGCGCCAAAATGTTAATAAATTTGTTTAAAAATATTTTTGCATTGGTGAAAAGGTTTTTTAATATTGTGCAAGGAAATTTATTTCCTGGTACTTACTAACCCATCTATATACAAAGTCTCGCATCAGCGAGACTTTTGTTTTTTATGAATTATTACTTCCAGATATACAAACCTTTTCAGGTATTATCTCAGTTTTCTGCAGAAGGAAATAAGCAAACTTTAATGGATTTTTTTAAAGTGCCAAAAGACGTTTATCCAGTTGGCAGACTCGACTATGATAGCGAAGGTTTACTCATACTCACCAACGATAAAACACTCAATCACCAATTACTGCATCCAAAATTTGAACATACACGTAGTTACTGGGTACAAGTTGATGGTGCCATTAATGCAAGCGCATTAGATCAATTACAAAAAGGCGTAGACATTAATATCGATGGAAAAATTTATCATACAAAAAAATTAATCGCTAAGCTTTTTGAAAATCCACCAACAAGCATTGCAAGAAATCCACCAATTCGTTTTCGAAAAGAAATTCCTGCACCATGGATTGAATTAATTTTATCTGAAGGAAAGAATAGACAGATTCGAAAGATGACTGCAAAAATTGGTTTCCCTACACTTCGTTTAATTCGATACAGTATTGAAGGATTGTCATTAAATCAAATGCAACCCGGCGAAATGATTGCCCTCACGCAACAAGAAATTTATCAAAAACTATTTCACACAGATCAAGTTGTCAACTCGACCAACATCCGTTAAATTTGCTCGTTCTAAGCAGAAATAACTATGAGTCTATCCCATTTGTCAGAGCAGGAATTGATCCGTCGCGAAAAGCTGACCAAATTACAAGCAGCAGGAATTGATCCATTTCCCGCGGCATTATACCCTGTTTCGCACTTTTCAACCGAAATAAAAGCGAATTATACAGAAGAAACCAAAGAGCAGTTTGCCCAAGTTTGTGTGGCAGGCCGTATCATGAGTATGAATGATAAGGGAAAAGTATTCTTTATTAAAATCCAAGACAGTAAGGGTATCATTCAATTATATGTTCGCCGAGACGATATTTATCCCAACGAAGACAAGTCAATGTGGGATACCTTGGTTAAACAAGGATTAGATCTTGGAGATATTATTGGTGCAACTGGTTACGGATTTATCACAAAAACGGGTGAAACCTCTATCCATGCTCAAACCATTACCCTTTTAACAAAGTCATTAAAGCCCCTTCCGGTTGTTAAAAGAGACGAAGAAGGAAATGTGTTTGATGCGGTAACAGACCCTGAATTTAGGTATCGCCAGCGCTATGCAGACCTAATTATTAACCCCGAGGTAAAAGACACTTTTGTAAAAAGAACCAAACTAGTAAATACCATTCGTGAATTCTTAAATACACAAGGTGCACTAGAAGTGGATACACCAGTATTACAAAGCATTCCAGGCGGTGCTGCTGCTCGTCCTTTTATTACACACCACAATGCACTTGACATTCCATTATACCTGCGTATTGCCAATGAATTATACCTAAAACGCCTGATTGTTGGCGGTTTCGACTGGGTGTATGAGTTTAGTAGAAATTTTAGAAACGAAGGAATGGATCGCACGCACAATCCAGAATTCACCGTACTAGAATGGTACACTGCATACAAAGATTATTTCTGGATGATGGAAACCACCGAGCAATTGTTTGAAAAAATTGCATTGGCTTTACATGGCACAACGGAATTGCCTGTTGGAGACAAAACCATCAGCTTTAAAGCACCTTTCAAGCGCATTAGTATTCATGATGCCATTAAAGAAAATACAGGTATTGATGTAAGTGATAAAGACGAAGCAGGTTTGCGCATTGTTTGTAAAGAACTTAAAATTGATGTTCCGAATAATATTGGAAAAGGAAAATTGATTGACGAAATTTTTGGCGCCACTAGTGAGCATACCTATATCCAACCAACTTTTATTATTGACTATCCTGTTGAAATGAGCCCTTTAACCAAAAAGCACCGTAGCAAAGCAGGTTTGGTTGAACGATTTGAGTTGATGGTAAACGGAAAAGAAATAGCCAATGCTTATTCAGAATTGAACGATCCAATTGATCAACGCGATCGTTTTGAAGAACAGTCTGCATTAATGGCACGCGGAGACGACGAAGCCATGTTTATTGACTACGATTTTTTACGCGCACTTGAATATGGTATGCCGCCTACTTCTGGCATTGGTATTGGTATTGACAGGTTGTGTATGTTAATGACCAACCAAGTATCTATTCAGGATGTGTTGTTCTTTCCTCAAATGCGTCCCGAAAAAACAAATAACCCTAGCAATAACGAATCAACCGAAACTGAAAGCAATTAATAGTTGTTTAGTTTGAAGTTTTTAAAACCCCTTTGTTAAGTTTAATGAAGGGGATTTTTATTTAAAATCCTTTTTGGTACATTTAACATTCAAATTTAAATAGCCGCTTATGAATAAGTTTTTAGCCTTAGCCAGTTTGTTATGCTGTTGCTTTTTTACCAGTTGGAGTCAAAACGCCAAACCGGTAGCACCTATTTTAGTAAATCAAGTAGAAGGTATTAAAGAATATAAGCTTAACAATGGCTTGCGCGTTTTATTAGTACCCGATAATTCTCAAAATAATATTGTGGTGAACATTACTTATTTAGTAGGTTCTCGCCACGAAGGTTATGGCGAAAGTGGTATGGCGCATTTGTTAGAACACATGATGTTTAAAACGTCTAAGCGTTATAAAGAAATTAAAAAAACAATTGCCGATCGCGGAGCAGAAGCTAACGGAACCACTTGGTACGACAGAACCAATTACTACGAAGTACTACCAGCCAATGACAATAATTTAAAATGGGCACTAGACATGGAATCTGATCGTATGGTCAATTGCCAAGTATTAGCGTCTGAATTAAAAACAGAATTTTCTGTGGTAAGAAATGAGTTTGAAAGTGGAGAAAATGATCCTAGTGGTGTGTTACAAGAACGCATTATTGCAGGTGCATATCTATGGCATAATTATGGCAAATCAACGATTGGTAGTAAAGAAGATATTGAACGAGTACCCGTTGAAAATTTACGTGCTTTCTATAAAAAATATTACCAACCAGATAATGCTGTTTTAATGGTTGGCGGAAAATTTGATGAAGCAAAAGCATTGCAATACATCGAACAATTTTATAGCAATATTCCAAAACCTACCAGGGTATTACAACCCACCTACACAGTAGAGCCAGTGCAAGACGGAGAACGATATGTAGAATTAAAAAGAGTGGGGGATATCCAATACATTGGAATGGCTTACCACACGCCTGCCTATTCAAATATAGACTATGCTGCTACGCAAGCATTAATGCAAATACTTACCAATAACCCTTCTGGAATTTTATACAAAGCTTTGGTAGAAAAAAAATTAGCAACTGGTGTAGGAAGTCAATTATTACAATTAAAAGATCCGGGATACGCCTATTTAGAAGCCGAAGTTCCTAAAGAAAAAAATTTGGATGCTGCTAAAACAGTTTTCTTATCGGTATTAGATAAAATAGGTAGCACGCCTATTACCAAAGAAGAATTAGATCGTGCAAAAAATGCCCTAATTAAACAAACAGAAAACATTACCAATAACACAATTGGTCTTTGTGTAAACCTAACAGAAGCGATTGGCGCTGGCGATTGGCGTTTGTTTTACCTCAACAGAGATAGAATAGAAAAACTAACACTTGCAGATGTTCAAGCGGTGGCAAACAAATATTATAAATCATCGAATAGAACCTGGGGATTGTTTATTCCTGATAAAAATCCAGATCGCGTAAAAGTGGCGGACGCAGGAGATATTGATGCACTTGTAAAAAACTACAAAGGCAAAGAAGTAAAAAAACAAACGGAAACATTTGAAACCAGCATTGCCAACATTAAGGCAAACACGCAGTATAAAAAATTAGCGAATGGTTTTAGGTATGCCTTATTAAGAAAACCTGCAAAAGGCGAAAAAATTATTGGCAATTTTAACCTGCCAATTGGTAATGAAAAGTCATTAGAAAACAAATCAACGATTGCTGCGCTTACTGCTGCTATGTTGCGCAACGGTAGCAAAACATTAAATAAAAAACAAATCAACGATTCTTTAGATAAAATAAAATCGCAAATAAATATTAGCGGTAGTGGCAATCAAATAAGTATTGGTATTAATACCGATAAAGCACATTTTACCAATTGCATGACATTATTAAAAGAGATTTTATTGAATCCATCTTTTGATCAAAATGAATTAGACAAATTGATTGCACAATCAAAAGCAGCATTAGACGCAAACAGAAATGATCCACAGTATCGTGCCTCTTTATTGGCAACACAAAAAACAGCGCGTTATCCAAAATCTAGTATCTATTACACTGCTGATGCTGATGAAGAAACTGCTAGTTTAAATGCCATAAAAAAATCAGACTTAGAATCATTTTATGCAAGTCATTATGGAGCAAATTTTGGTGTAGGATCTTTGGTTGGAGAGTTTGCACAAGAAGAAGCCGATAAGGCAATTACCAACGTTTTTCAAGCTTGGAATAGTAAAACAAATTTTGCTAGAGTTCCTAAACAATATTTTGATGTAGCAGGTTCTACCGAAGCAATACTTACTCCAGACAAAGCCAATGCAATGGCGCTGGGTTTTATTAATATTCCCATGTCTGATGCAGACGCAGATTTTCCAGCACTAACTATGGCCAATGAATTACTTGGAGGCGGTGCATTTTTATCTTCTCGTATTCCAAAAAGATTAAGAGAAAGTGAAGGCATGAGCTATGGAGCAGGTTCTTTTTTAAGCGCTGGAACCCTTGATAAAGAAGCCAAATGGGGCGTTTATGCTATTTTTAATCCGATCTATAAAAATAGACTAGATAGCGCCTTAAAAGAAGAAATGACCAAGGCCATCGACAAAGGATTTACAGAAGATGAATTAAAAAAATCAACCGATAGTTGGTTACAAGGACGTAAAATTTCTTTGGGTGTTGATGGACAAATAGCTGGTTTATTGGCGTCTTATTTATATTACAATAGAAACCTAAGTTGGTATACCGAATTTGAAAACAAAATCACATCCCTAAAATTAGCAGAGGTAAATCAAGCCTTAAAAAAATACGTAATACCATCAAAAATGGTATTGGTGTATGGAGGAGATTTTAATAAAAAATAAGTTGGTATAGTATCAAGCAGATACTTACAAAACGCACATAAAAAAGCTTGTATCAGCAAATGATACAAGCTTTTTTATTTTCAGTAATTAACCTTTCTATTTTTTTACAACAGGGGATATTTTAAAAACATGCGAAATTTTTATTTATAAAGTTGCGGGTGTTTTTCCATTATCAATACTGATTTACACAAACAAATCAGTATACAAATGTGCCCCTGGTACAACCGAATATTTCGATAAATCTGTGATGCCTTCTGCGGCCAATACTTCTTCGTCAATAAAAGTATGGCCACTACATTGTGCCGCATTTTTTTTCAAAATAAAATAAACAGCATCTGCAATAATATCTGGGGTTCTACTCATTTTTGCTAATGCTTCTCCACCTAATAAGTTTCTTACAGCTGCTGTATCAATAGTTGTTCTGGGCCATATTGCATTTGATGCAATGCCTGCTCCTTTTAATTCTGCAGCCCAACCTAAGGCCATCATACTCATACTAAATTTTGTAAGCGTATATGCAATATGCCCACCCATCCATTTTGGATTAAGGTTTATTGGTGGAGACAAAGTAATGATATGCGGATTTTTTCCTTTTCTTAAATAGGGCAAACAATTTTTTACTACTAAAAAAGTACCACGTACATTAATACTATGCATTAAATCAAATCGCTTGGTATCGGTTTGTTCGGTAGGCGTTAATTGAATAGCAGAAGCGTTATTAATCACTACATCAATGCCGCCAAATTTTTCCACGGCTTGTTGAACAGCTGCTTGAATTTGTTCTTCGTTTCTAATATCTACTTGAACGGCTAAGGCTTTTCCACCTGCCGCTTCTACTTCAGCAGCAGCAGAATAAATGGTGCCTCCTAGTCGAGGATCTTCATTTACACTTTTAGCAGCAATCACAATATTTGCACCTTCTTTAGCTAAACGCAAAGCCATGGCTTTTCCTATACCCCTACTTGCGCCGGTAATTAAAATCGTTCTGTTTTGAAATGGCATGATTGATTGTATTAGTACCTAAATTTCCGCAAAAGCAAGTTACCAACCTAAGAAATCTTTTATAACTGTTTCTGTTTCAATACAAGCTTGCAACAAATTATCATTGGTGATGATGCAATTAAATTTTTCTTGAAACGACAATTCGTAACTCGCTTTATTTAAGCGCATTTCTAAACTCTCGGGCGTTTCAGTACCCCGATTTTCAAGTCGGCTTTTTAATGCGCCAATCGATGGTGGTTTAATAAAAATCGACAAACAATTATTGCTGTATTGTTGCTGCACTTTCATAGCCCCTTTTACATCAATATCAAGCATAGGTGTTTTTCCTATTGCCCAAATTCTATCCATCTCTGCTTTTAGTGTGCCATAATATTTCCCTTCATACACCATTTCATATTCTAAAAAATCATCCGCCGCAATATGCGCTTTAAAAGCTGCTTCGGTAATAAAATGATAGTCAACTCCGTCTTGCTCTTTTCCTCTAGGAGCGCGCGTTGCAGCAGATACAGAGAAGGATAATAGGGGATATTTTTCTAATAGATATCGTGTAATAGAAGTCTTTCCTGCACCAGAAGGCGCTGTAATTATAATGAGTTTATCTGCCACTTGAACCATGCGTAAATTTGGTGTAAAGAAACAATTTATCTGTTCGCTTTCATAAAAAATTCTAAGAATTAAAACTATTCAATGGTATATATTAATTCAGTACAAACAGTTTTCTCATTGAATTTCATAAAAATATGCCGCTCAAATACTAACTTGTCTGTTCAAACAACTGCTGCCATGCGTTTTTTTTGGAAATTATATTTCCGTATTAGTGGTTGGAAAATCACTCATCCCTTTCCTATTAACCTGCCTAAAGCAGTAATTATTGTTGCGCCTCATACTAGTGCCATGGATTTTCCAATAGGGCTTGCGGTACGTAGTATATTGAATTTACAGCACACACATTTTTTGGGCAAAGAAGAGTTGTTTAAAGGGACTTTTGGATTTTTTTTTAGACTAATGGGTGGGTACCCAGTAAATCGATTTTCAAAACTCAATATGGTTGACCAAGTGGTGGAAATATTTAACCAACATACCCATTTTTTATTAGCGCTCTCTCCAGAAGGCACCCGAAAAAAAGTAGACCGATTAAGATCCGGTTTTTACCATATTGCCCAAAAAGCCAATGTGCCAATTATAATGGTAGGTTTTGATTTTGCTATTAAAGAAATTAGTATTGCTGAACCTTTTTATACAGGCAATGACGAAGCGGCTGATTTTAAAAAAATCATTCAATTCTTCGCCCCAATTCAAGGAAAAAATCCGCATTTAGGCATTGCCCATTTACTAACAGACTGATACAATTATTGTGATTATGAATAATACCCCTCCATCCATTATTGATTGCTTTTGCTTGTTCGAACAAAGCCAAGCCGACCAACTATTTTTATCGGAACCGGTAAATGGCGTTTACCAAAATTTTACTTGGAAATCAGCTGGCGATGAAGTTCGAAAAATGGCAGCAGTTATTCAAGCAATGGGATTACAAAAAGGTGATAAAGTGGCCATTTTAAGTAAAAACTGTGCCTATTGGATTATGGCAGATTTGGCCATTGTAATGGCTGGTTGTGTATCTGTTCCACTATACCCAAATATTAGTGCTACAACTTTGCAAGAAATTTTAATTCATAGCGATTCAAAACTAGTTTTCATTGGCAAGCTCGATCAGCCAGAACTATTACAGGCAGCAGTTCCTGCGCATATTGCACAAGTTTGTTTTCCTTTTTATCCCATAAAAAATTGTTTGAATTGGGCCGACTTAACCAGTAATCAAACAAGGTTAGAAGGCAAGCCTACGATAGATCTTCAATCACTTGTTTGTATTATTTATACATCTGGTACAACGGGTCAACCCAAGGGGGTAATGCATACTTATTATTCCATGAATTTTGCGGTTGCCGCTTTTTTAAAGGCTAACCCAACAATTCAAAAAGAGATTTTTTTCTCTTACTTACCACTATGCCATGTGGCCGAAAAAATGCTCGTGGAATGTGGTGCGATTTTTACGGGTAGTAGTATGTATTTTGTGGAATCGATGGATCGGTTTTCTAAAAATTTATCCGATACACAACCCACCATATTTTTAGCTGTTCCTAGAATTTGGGAAAAAATGCGCGATGAGATTTTGAAAAAAATGCCGCAAAAAAAATTAGACCGAATTTTGTCTATCCCAATTGTATCGAGTTTGTTTAAAAAGGCGGTTAAGAAAAAATTGGGTTTGTCTCGAGCGCATTTTGTATTTACAGGTGCGTCGCCAATTAATCCTGCAATACTTGAATGGTTTTCTAAACTAGGTATCACCATCATGGAAGCTTATGGAATGACCGAAAACCTCGCCCTATCTCATGCCAATAGAAAAAATGCCACCATTTTTGGCACTGTTGGTACTGCTTATCCAGAAGTAGTGGTTAAGCTGGGTGAAGCCAATGAAATATTGGTTAAAAGTCCTGCATCTATGCTAGGCTATTACAAAGAACCGGGCATTACTGCCGATAATTTTTTAGACGGCTACTTGCGCACAGGAGACGAAGGCGCTATTGATGAAAATGGTTTTTTACGAATTACAGGCAGAATAAAAGACCAATTTAAAACGAGTAAGGGAAAATATATTAGTCCAGCTCCAATTGAAATAGAGCTATTAGTTAGTCCGCTAATTGATCAAGCTTGTGTGGTAGGATCAGGAATGCCGCATGCAATTGCCCTTTGTATTATGTCTGAGGCAGCAAAGTCTACAGATAAAGCAGCGCTTGTAAAAGATTTACAAATGCATTTGGCCGACGTGAATAAACTGGTAGAACACCACGAAAAAATTAATAAACTAGTGCTTTTATTTGAAGAGTGGACGGTAGATAATGGCATTTTAACCCCAACCTTAAAAATAAAGCGAAAAATGGTGGAAGATCTATACCAAACAAATTATAACGACTGGAGTAATGCAACAGAAACGGTATTATTTTCGGCATAAAACAAATTGCTTTATTAAGAATTACTATTTCAACGCACAATTTTTTAATAAAGAATTCGTTTTCTAGTATAATCATCAGAATAAAAAATAAGATATGAAACTTAAAAATTATGTGTTGTTCATTTTGGGCGCAACTTTACTGTTCTCTTGTGTTAGCCCTAAACAACTAAAACAAGCAGAAGCAAGATATGGTGAATTAAATGGCGCTTATGCTGAACTAAAGGAGAAATACAAAACTTTACAAGACGAGCAAAACAAATGCAATAACCTAGTTGCCGATTTGAATACCAAAAAAGGGGCGCTTGAAAACGCTAATGCCGATCTTAAAGGACAAATAGACTACTTAAAACAAAACAACAATACTGTATTAAACCAATTAAAAGACCTTTCAGTGGTTACTGGTTCTCAAGCAGAGAGCATAAAAAAGTCTTTAGAAAATATTGGCGCAAAAGATATTTACATTAAAGACTTACAAGGAACCATTTCTAGAAAAGATTCTTTAAACATGGCTTTGGTTATGAATTTGAAAGGTGCCATTGGTAACCTAGACGATAAAGACATTAATATTAAAGTTGATAAAGGCGTAGTGTACGTAGATATCTCCGATAAATTATTGTTTAAAAGCGGTAGTTATGATGTTACCGATCACGCAAAAGATGTGTTAGGTAAAGTAGCTAAAGTGTTAAACGCGCAACCAGAAATTGAATTCTTAGTAGAAGGACATACAGATACTGTTGCTATAAAAGGTGCGGGTATGGCCGACAACTGGGATTTGAGTGTTAAGCGTGCAACAACTGTAGTACGTATTTTACAAAACACTTATGGTTTAGATCCTAAGCGTATGACTGCTGCCGGTAGAAGTTCATACATTCCATTAGCTGACAATGCAACTCCAGAAGGACGTGCTGCTAACCGTAGAACACGTATTGTGATTTTACCTCAGTTAGACCAGTTTTTCAAATTATTAGAACCTAAGAAATAAACTACTAACCCATCTATATAAAAAAAACCCGATGCAAATTGTATCGGGGTTTTTTTATACAAATAGTTGATGAATTATTATTGATTGATCTCTTCGAAAACGCCTGTTTGTGTGTTTTTTTGAACATTATTCCAATTAAAAAATCTGCCGTTCATGGCAACATATACACCCACTGGTAGTGCTTGTACAAAAGCAAGTGCGCTTCCTAAATTGAATAAACCATCGGAGCTACCAAACTTATAAGGAATCATTGCGCCTGTTAACACAATTGTTTTATTAGCCACTTGTGCTGCTAGTATCGCGGCCGTCTGCGTCATGGTATCTGTACCATGTGTGATAATTATTTTATCTTCTTCCGAACTATTACACTGGCGCGCAATCAACAAACGATCGTCGTCGGTCATCTCTAAGCTATCAATCATCATTAGTGTTCTGATGTCTACATCTACCCTGTTTCTGCCCAATTTTAATAACTCTTGAATATGCGTATCCTTAAAATACAACTGTCCGTTTAGTTCATTGTATTCTTTATCAAAAGTGCCTCCGGTAATAAAAATGCGTATGGCCATATAATCAGATTGAGAAACAAAAGTAGTGAATATCACAAAGAAGCAATGAAAAGACCGTGTTGCAAGTCCTGATTTACCGTTATTTAATCAGGTTTCATGCTAATAATATTGTGGTTATTTAAACATATAAAATGAAAAAATCAAACTGGATACTGCTTTTTTGGGGTGTAACAATGCCTTGGTTATTTAGGATACAAAATGATAGCATACAAAAAATTGCATTTTTGTTTTATACTATTATTTTGATTTATGCTTATTATTTAATTTATAAAAAAAAATAAATCAGATAAACTTGTACTACAATTTATCATACAACTCACGCAATTTTTCGCGGGTCATAATTTTTTCCCAGTCTTTTCCAAGAGCGTTCTCCCACAAGGGTTTCATGCCCAATGACACATTAATCATTTTATCAAAATCATCCTCAGATAATCCTTTGCAAATACCTACTGGAATGTCAATATTGTTTTTCTCAACCATCCATTTAAATTCTTTTACACCTGCAGGGTAATATTCTTCTAAATGATTCATCACAATACAATTGCCTATTCCGTGTTTGGTTCCTAATAAATAACTCAGGCCATAACTTACGGCATGCGCCACACCAACTTGCGAATAAGCAATACTCATTCCGCCTGCATAAGAAGCCATCATTAATTGATCGTCTGAAGTATCATCCCATTGCGTTTTTTCTACAAAAACTTTTTGACATAATTCCAATGCTTTCTCTCCGTAGCTTTTACTGAACTCGTTTAAGAATGTTCCTTCTAAACTTTCTATGCAATGAATATAACAATCCATCCCCGTATAAAAACGTTGGTTTGATGGAGCGTCTTTGGTTAATTCAGGATCTAAAATTATTTGATCGAATGGTGTGAAATCTGAATTCATTCCTAGTTTTCTTGTAGGACCAGTAAGAACCGTTGTTCTACTAACTTCTGCACCCGTTCCACTCAGTGTTGGAATACCCACTTTGTAAACCCCAGGAAATTTCACCAAATCCCATCCTTGGTAATCTGCAGAAGATCCCGGATTGTTCATCATCAAAGAAACTGCTTTTGCTAAATCTAGTGCAGATCCGCCACCAATGCCTATCACACCGCTAATGCTACCAAATGCTGCTTGTAAGTTTCGCGCTAGTGTATCTACCTGTGTGGTTTTGGGTTCGAGGGTTGTATCTACAAAAATAATTTTGTCTTTGCCCCTTAGTGGAATTCGATTGGCCAAAGGTTTTCCTTCAAAAAAATGATCCACCAAAAACACCATGGGTGCATCAGCTTTTCTTTGTGGCGCTAATATTTCATCTAGTTGATGAAAACTACCGCGGCCAAATACCATATTGCTAACCAATTTTAAATTACGAAAAGCGCTTGCCATAAAAATTAATTTGGTGCTTGATATAAAAAACAAAGATACGGTATCGGTTAATGCACTACAATAAACTAGCTGCCTTTATCAGGTCTGCTGGTGTATCTATTTCAACACCCATATATTCTGTAACAACCATCTTTAAAGGAATACCATATTCTAAATAACGCAAACATTCAATTTTTTCTGCGGCTTCTAGTGGGGTAATTGGCCAATTGGTAAACTGCATTAGTGCCGCTTTTCTAAAAGCATAAACGCCTATATGTTCGTAATATATAATCGGGCTTTCTTTGCTCCGCGGATATGGAATAACGCTCCTAGAAAAAAACAGCGAATTCATATTTCTGTCTACCGCAACTTTTACGTAGTTAGGATCTTCAATTTGTGCTGGATCTTTTAACACCTGCATTAAAGACGCTACTTGTACTTGCTCACCTGCCGTTCCCGAAAAAACAGCAATTAATTGTTGCAGTGGTTCTCTTTGCACAAAGGGTTCGTCTCCTTGTACATTCACAATAATGTCTACGTCTATATTTTCTGCTGCTTCTGCAATTCTATCACTACCACTTTCATGGGTGCGAATACTCATTACTGCTTTGCCGCCATTCGAAGTAATTTCTTGATAAATAATATCGCTATCTGTCACCACAATTACTTCATTGAATAAGCCTGTGGCCACTGTATTATCATAGGTATGCTGAATGACTGTTTTGGTGCCCAATTGCTGCATTAATTTTGCAGGAAAACGCGTGGCTGCATAACGGGCCGGAATAAAAGCAGCTATTTTCATGAACTAATATTTTTGCAAAGATGCAGTTTATCCAATCAATAATCTGTTTTCACCGATCTGTTGAAAGGGATATTTAATTGGAACCCTATGTTTTCGTCTTGGCTATTATCTAGTACGTCTAAACCATATTTAATTTCTTGGATAGGAGTTGCATTAAACGTACCCAACAATCGATCCCAAATAGAAAAAATATTACCATAATTACTATCCGTTTGTGGACGCTGAAAATGGTGGTGAACTTTGTGCATATTAGGCGATACTATGAACCAACTAATGGCCGTATCTAACCACAAGGGCAAACGAATATTGGCATGATTAAATTGAGAAAGAAAGGCACTCAAACCTTGGTACAACATAACCAACCACATTGGTGCGCCACAAATAAGCACGCCTAGGGTGGTAAAAACAGCCCTAAAAATACTTTCACCCGGATGGTGTCGATTGGCGGTAGTAGTATCTACATGCGTATCGGCATGGTGCACCATATGAAACTTCCACATCCATTTGGTTTTATGTTCTACCCAATGAATAAAATATGCGCCTATTAAATCTAACAACAACAACCCTACTAGCATAAAAGCCCATAATGGCATAGAAAATAATTGCATCAAACCAAATTGGTGTGCCACTGCCCAATCACTTGTTTTTACAATCAATAGCGCAAATGCAAAATTGATGATGATGGTAGTGATGGTAAAAAAAATGTTGACAGATGCGTGTTTCCATTTTTGGTATTTGAAATTAAATAAAGGCACAAAGCCTTCTATCAACCAAAAAAAGCTAATGCCTCCAGCTAAAATTAGCGCTCTGTGTAAACTTGAAATTTTTTCAAAATAATGAATAACAGATTCTATCATAATGCAGCAATTGAAAGAACAATTTACAAACTAAAACCATCCGGCTGCAGGTTTGTCTAATAAAAAATGCCCCCGGAGTACGGAGGCATTTCAACAAACTATTTATTCAATTAATTATTCAACATTAAAGGCATCACAAGCATTAGCAATTCTTCGCCAGCAGCTTGTTCTGTTGGTTTAATTAAACCTGCTTTGGTAGAAGTAGACAATTCAATTTTAACATCGTCTGTGTCTGCTGCATTCAGCATTTCTATTAAGAATTTTGCATTGAATGCAATTTGTAAATCTTCGCCATCGTATTGACAACTCATGCGTTCGTTACCTTCAAAACTAAAGTCTACGTCTTGTGCTGCTAATTGCAATTCGCTTCCGCTAATATTCAATGCAACTTGGTTAGTGCTTTTATTAGAAAACACATTTACACGACGTAAAGCGCTTTGAAAATCTGCTTTGCTAACAATTAAGTTATAAGGATTGTCTACAGGAATTACTACTTTATAGTCTGGGAAACGTGCATCAATCAGTCTACAAATCATATGTGTAGAGCCGTGCTTTACAAATAAATGATTGCTGTTATAGGTGATGGTTAATTCGTCGTCATTATCAGGCAAAGCATTCTTTAATAAATTCAACGGCTTTTTAGGCACAATAAAAGAATCAATTTTAGACGCTTTTGCATCGGTACGTTTGTATCGAACTAGGCGATGTGCATCAGTAGCAACAAACTGAACGCTGTCTTTGGTTAGTTCAAAGAAAACACCCGTCATTGCCGGACGCAAATCGTCGTTACTAACGGCAAACAAGGTTTTGTTGATAGCGGTTAATAATGCGCTGCTCGACATATTGAAACCGGTGGTATCATCCGCTGCTGGCTCTTTTGGAAAATTATCTGGATTTTCACCCATTACCTTGTACTTACCGTTATCGCTGGTAATTTCTACTGCGAAGTTTTTGTCGATATTAAAGGTTAGCGGCTGATCGGCTATGTTTTTAAGGGTATCCAACAAAATCTTTGCGGGAATACACACTTTTCCGTTCACTTTGCTTTCTACGTCCATCTGAACCCGCATTACGGTTTCTAGGTCGGTTGCTACTACATTTAATTTTTTGTCTTCTATTTCAAATAAAAAGTCCTCAAGTATTGGTAATACTGTGTTTGCGTTGATTACACCGCTGATCTGCTGCAGGTGTTTTAACAATGAGGTAGAGGAAACAATAAATTTCATTCTGCAGAATTTAGGTTGGCAACAAACCTACTGCAAAATGTTAATATTACACCAATAGAAATGGAGGTTTTAGATAAGATTCACATTAATGTTAATGAGTTGTGGATTGGTAAAGCCTATTTGGAACTATACTTGGCTTGTAAGTAGTTGGCGATATTTGTCGCGATTGAGGGGTTTAATCACATAATCGGTAATAGCTGGGTATTTTTTAGACTTATTAATGTCTGATTCGTCTACTGAGGAGCTAACTAGGTAGATTTTTATGGGATGTGATAAGCTGGCCGAAAATGATTGAAACTCCTCTAAAAACTCCCAGCCATTCATTACGGGCATATTAATGTCTAAAAAGATAATATCGGGTAATTGACTGTTTAGTGTTGTGTTGGGATCCTTTAAAAAGTTAATAGCGTCTTTGCCGTTTAAGAAGGCCGCAATGCTGTTAGTTAACCCCGTTGCCTCCAATATCATGGTGGCTGTGAATTGATAGATTTTATCATCATCTATCAAACAAACATTTTTTAGTGAAGGGGTCATACAAAAAAGTTATTCTTTACTTTGCAATTGCTAAAACAAAGCATTCGTTACAAATATAATTTTTTATCGCGCTAAATCAAAACAATTTGTAATGAAGATATCCCTTACCCCAGCGCAGGCTTTTCAAAAAATAAAGCAGTACTGTTCCTATCAAGAACGAAGCCATCAAGCTACAAAAGAAAAGCTTTTTTCTATGGGGCTTTATAAAAAAGACGTAGAAATTATACTCTCGCAATTAATTGAAGAGAACTATTTAAACGAACAACGATACGCATTTCAGTTTGTTGGCGGACATTTTAGAATAAAAAAATGGGGAAAAATAAAAATTGCTGCTGCGCTAAAACAGCAAAAAGTAAGTAGCTATAATATTCAAAAATCCTTAGATGAAATTGATCAAAATGCCTACCTGTCTTGCTTGCAGCGATTGGCTTCTGTTAAGTGGAACGCCTTAAAAAAAGAAACAACTTTGAACAAAAAAATAAAAACAACTAGTTATTTGCTTCAAAAAGGATATGAATCAAATTTAATTAGAACGGTTCTGGAGAAACTACAAGCACCTAACGGAACATAATTATTCTATTCCAAATTTGCATTTAGTAATATTGTAAATACAAACAGCGTCCAATATGTTGACCGCCACCATTTTTCAATCTGCTTTATTTTGGGAAGATAAGTTGGCAAATCTTTTGCAGTTTGAACAACAAATAAATGCCCTAACCCAAAAAACAAACCTGGTTGTTTTACCAGAAATGTTTAGTACAGGGTTTAGTATGCGCACCAAAGAATTAGCCGAAACGATGGAGGGCCCAACGGTTAATTGGATGAAAAAAATGGCCATTGATCATAAAATTATTTTAACGGGTAGTGTTATTATTGAAGAAAATCAACAATATTTTAATCGATTAATTTGGATGCTGCCCAATGGCAGTTTTGGTTATTACGACAAACGGCATTTGTTTGCTTTTGCTGGCGAAGACAAATACTATACAGCAGGCACAAAAAGGCTTATTACTAGTGTGAATGGTTTTAAAATACAATTACTTGTTTGTTATGATTTGCGCTTTCCCGTTTGGACCCGTCAGGCCGATCAAGCAAATCCGGAATACGATATTTTAATTGTTGTTGCCAACTGGCCTGCATCGAGAAGCCATGCGTGGAAAACCTTGCTAGCAGCTCGTGCCATTGAAAATCAGTGTTATGTAATTGGTGTGAATAGAGTAGGTGAAGATGGAAATAAAAACTACCATAGTGGCAATAGTACCATCATTGATCCACTCGGAAATATTTTGTTTACACATGCAGATGATCCCATTGTACACAGCATAGTATTACACAAAGAAACCCTCAACGAAATACGCAGTAAATTTCCATTTGGAAAAGATGCCGATGCATTTCAAATTATTCAATAATACAATGGTAGTGGAACAAAAAATTTATAGTGCTGCAAAAATATTTACAGGTGAGCAAGTTTTAGAAAATCAGGCGATTGTAATTTCAAATAATTTTATTGAGGCGATTGTTAGTATCAGATCACTACATAAAAATGCAGATGAACATTTTGATATAATTGCACCTGCTTTTATTGATATTCAAATTTACGGTGCACATAAAAAACTACTTTCTGTTTATCCAGAAGCCGATGCCCTTTTTAAATTAAATGACTATTGCAAAAATGGTGGCGCATCGCATTTCATGGCAACCGTTGCTACCAACAGTTATGAGGTGATTTTTGCTTGCATTGATGCCATTAAAGACTATTGGCAACAGGGTGGAAGAGGCTGCTTGGGTTTACACGTAGAAGGACCTTGGATTAATCCGATTAAAAAAGGCGCGCATTTATCTAGATATATTCATCCACCAACCAAAGAGTCGATTGATGACCTATTAAATTATGGAAAAGGCGTGATTCAAATAATTACACTAGCACCAGAAATTTGTGATCCATCGCTTATTCAATACATTCAATCACAGGGTATAATTATATCTGCAGGACATAGCAATGCTAGTTACCAAGAAGCCACCGATGCCTTTAATGCAGGAATTCAAACCGCTACACATTTGTTTAATGCCATGAGTGCGTTTGAGCACCGTGCACCCGGAATGGTTGGCGCTATCTTTAACCATCCTACTACCATGTGTAGTATTGTGCCAGATGGTTACCATGTAAATTTTGAAGCGATAAAAATTGCCAAGAAACAATTGGGCAACCGCTTATTTGTTATTACAGATGCTGTAACAGAAACCACTACTGGTGCTTATCCGCACCAATTAGTGGGTGATAAATATGAATCCAATGGCATATTGAGTGGATCTGCACTTACAATGGCTAAAGCCGTAAAAAACCTAGTAGAAAAAGTGGGCATCCCGCTCAATGAAGCGCTAAGAATGGCCAGTTTGTATCCTGCGCAAGTCATTAAAAAAGACCATACCCTTGGTAGCATAAAAGTTGGCTTACCCGCTAATTTGGTTTGTTTAAATAACCACTTATTGGTTGAAAAAACAATTACTGCCAACTAATATTTTATTGCTTAAACGCATTCCAACCTTGCGCAGTAATATTAAAAGTATTGCCACCCTTGGTGATTATTTTAGAGCCTTCTTCAAGATCAGTCATATAGCCTATCACACTAATTTCTTCGTTCAAAGTAATTTTATCGTGGTCTTCTTGCTTGAGTGTAAAAATTAATTCGTAGTCTTCTCCGCCGTTCAATGCACATACGGTTGGATCTAGTCCAAATTTATATGCAGCGCGACGGCTTTCGTCGGAGATGGGTAATTTTTCTTCATAAATTCTACAACCCAAATTACTTTGTTTGCACAAATGCATTACCTCACTACTAACGCCATCACTCACATCCATCATAGCGGTTGGAACAATATCATTTTGCTCAAAAAAATCAATCACTTCTTTTCTAGCTTCTGGTTTTAATAACCTTCCAACTATATAACTTTCGTTTTCTAAATCGGGTTGCACTTTTGGATTTTCTAAATAAATTCCTTTCTCTCTTTCCATTAAAGTTAATCCCAAAAATGCACCACCTAAATCGCCACTAACACAAATCAAATCGCCTTTTTGTGCGGTACTTCTTTTTACAAATTTATCAGGGGTTACTTCGCCAATAGCGGTTACCGAAATAATAAATCCTTTTTGAGAAGTGGTGGTATCGCCTCCTACTAAATCAACACCGTGTTTTTCGCAAGCAATATAAATTCCTTCGTAAAATTCATTGAGTGCTTCAATGCTAATTCTATTGCTAATACCAATGCTCACCGTAATTTGTGTTGGTGTAGCATTCATGGCATAAATGTCGCTAAGGTTTACCATCACTGCTTTGTAGCCCAAATGCTTTAGCGGCGTGTACATCAAATCAAAATGAATTCCTTCTAATAAAAGATCAGTACTTATGACTGTTTGTTTACCAAAATGGTCAATCACAGCAGCGTCGTCGCCAACTCCCAATACCGTAGAAACATTGTGAATTTCAAAATTTTTTGTCAGGTGTTCTATCAAACCAAACTCGCCTAAATCGGCTATCTCTGTTCTTTCTTCCATGGTAATTTATTATTGGTGTGCGGGAATGGTTTTTACTTCTCCGCCGTTTACAATATCTAGTAATTCTTGGTGAATATGTCCGTTGGTGGCAAGTATATGTGGTTGATATGGCGAATAATGATTGCCTGTAAAATCAGTCACTTTTCCGCCCGCTTCTTCTACCATTAAAAATCCTGCAGCGCTATCCCATGCTTGTAATTTGTGTTCGTAAAAACCATCAAATCTTCCGGCAGCAACCCAACAAAGATCTATGGCTGCACTTCCCAAACGTCTAACAGGAACACCTTTGCGAATTAACTTTTCAAAAATTTGTAAAGGACCATTTGGTGCATCTAAATAAGTATAAGGAAACCCTGTTACCAAGGCACTTTTTATCACTTCTGTTTTTTTGCTTACATGAATAATTTTATCGTTCAGTGTGGCGCCAAAACCTTTTTGAGCAAAAAATAATTCATTAATAAACGGATTGTATACCGCTCCTAAAATCATTTTACCATCTTGTTCAATACCAATACTTACACAACAAAGCGGAATGCCATTGGCAAAATTCACCGTTCCGTCAATAGGGTCGATGATCCATTTATAGTTAGAGTCTTGAATAATTTCGCCCGACTCTTCGCTTAAAATATAGTGCGATGGATAGTCTTGCCTAATCACTTCAAAAATGGCTTTTTCTGAAGCATGATCGGCTTCGGTAACCAAATTATTAATGCCTTCTTTGTTGGTGATTTCAAAACTTCCATTGAAATAACTTTGCATAACAGCAGCCCCTGTTTGTACTGCTTTGAGTAGTGTGTGTTTTAACATGCTGCAAAAGTACCGCCGATTATTAGGATTTTAAAAGATTTTAGGGGTAATTAAGCATCTTTGTGCTGCTAGAACTTTATTTTCTTAATCGCTACTTAGTTATTCTTGGAATTATCCATCATTATAGTCAATTACAATGTGCCTTTTTTTTTAGAGCAATGCCTATGCAGTGTTCGGGAAGCCATTGGTCATATTAAGGCCGAAGTAATAGTGGTAGACAACCATTCTTCTAATCAATCTCTTGCCTATTTAGAACCGCTTTTTCCTTGGGTACACTTTGTTGCCAATACCGAGAATGTAGGATTTGCCAAAGCCAATAACCAGGCGGTAGCCATTGCAAAAGGCGAGTATTGTTTGTTTCTCAACCCCGATACCCTTGTTGCAGAAGACTGTTTTGAACAATGTCTTGAATTCTTAAAGGCTAACCCCAATGCCGGCGGTTTAGGAATTAGAATGATTGATGGGTCTGGACAATTTTTGCCCGAAAGCAAACGCGCTTTTCCATCGGCCATTACAGCTTTTTATAAATTAGTAGGATTAAGCGCCCTTTTTCCAAAGTCTCGGCTATTTAACAAATACAGCTTGGGCTATTTAAACCCCAATGAAAATCAGGTGGTGGATGTATTAGCAGGTGCATTCTTTATGGTTAGTAGTAAAATTTTGGCTACCGTTGGTAGTTTCGACGAACGGTTTTTTATGTATGCCGAAGATATAGACCTAAGTTACCGTATTCAACAAGCGGGTTTTACCAATTATTATTATTCTGGCTCCACCATTATTCATTTTAAAGGAGAAAGTACCCGAAAAGGAAGCCTTAACTATGTGCTATTGTTTTATAATGCCATGCGTGTTTTTGTTATAAAAAATTACAAGGGTAAATCGGCTAAGGTTTTTTCGTTTTTTATTCAAATAGCGATTGTTTTTAGAGGTTTTTTTTCATTAGTGAACCATTTAATTCTACGCTTATCCCATCATATTCTTTCTAGATTAACACCTCAAAAAGTCGAGCTGCAAGAAGTTTTAGCGTTTGCAAGCTATGAGGAATTCGAAGAATTGAGGGGTTTTTTAACTACTGCAGGCGTTCAAACGGCTAGCTTAAAACAAGTTTTTCCAAACACAGAAAGCTTCAAACTTCAGCAAAAAACCACCCTAGTTTTTTGTCAAGGACCCGATTTTTCATGGAAACAGGTGATTGCTCAAACAGAAAAAATGGCTAATAAACACCTTTCACTTCGATTTCATGCAAAAAACAGCCTGTCAATTATTGGGAGTGATTCTAAGGAAACTAGTGGAGAAGCAATGGCAAATTCTAGTAGATTTTAGTAAAAAGTAGGTAACAATGGTCATAAACCAATCATTTTTTAGCCGTTTTGCTTTAGCTTCGTACACAGTTACCAAATAACGGCTTCCAAACGATGGCAATTTTAGATATAAAGCTTCCGAATTCAATTCTCAAAGCCCTACGTCTGCCACAGAATAATCCAAGAAGGCAACAACTTAGGGTGTTAAAGAAATTATTGCGCAAAGCAAAGTTTACAGAGTTTGGTCAAGCCTATCATTTCGACGATATTTTATCGAGCAAACACCTAGGAAAAAAGTTTCAAGAATTAGTACCTACTTATAATTACAATAAAATTTACAACGAGTGGTGGCATAAAACCCTCGAAGGCAAATCAGATATTTGTTGGCCTGGTAAAATCAAATTCTTTGCGCTAAGCAGCGGAACGAGTGAATCTGCAAGCAAGTTTATTCCTATCACCAATGACCTATTGCGTGGGAATAAAATTGTAATGATCAAACAATTGCTCACGCTAAGAAATTACGAAGACATTCCTTATGGCGCTCTTGGTCGCGGCTGGCTTACCCTTGGTGGAAGCACCGATTTACAAAAAGGACCAGGTTATTATTCTGGAGACCTCAGTGGGATTACACAAAAGAAAGTGCCTTTTTGGTTTCAGCCTTTTTACAAGCCAGGCAAAAAAATTGCCAAGCAAAAAGATTGGAATAAAAAATTAGAAGAAATTGTTGACAAAGCACCTGAATGGGATATTAGTATGTTGGTTGGCGTACCCGCTTGGATTCAAATGTGTTTAGAGATGGTGATTGAACGTTACAAGCTTAATAATATCCACGATATATGGCCCAACCTTGCCTTCTTTGGACATGGTGGCGTTAGTTTTGAGCCTTATAAAAAAGGATTTGAAAAATTATTGGGTAAACCAATTACCTATATAGAAACCTATTTGGCAAGTGAAGGTTTTATCGCTTATCAAGACCGGCAGTATGCAGCGGGCATGAAGCTTGTAACCAATGAACATATTTTTTTAGAGTTCGTGCCATTTGATGAAAATAATTTTGATACCAATGGCAATATGGTAGACAATCCAGAAGCCCTAATGATTCACGAAGTAGAAGAAGGAAAAGATTATGCACTCTTAATTAGCACTACAGCAGGAACTTGGCGATACCTAATTGGCGATACCGTAAAGTTTGTAGATAAGGAACGATGCGAAATAATCATTACCGGCAGAACCAAGCATTTTTTAAGTTTGGTAGGAGAGCATTTAAGCGTAGACAATATGAACAAAGCCATTCAATTGGTGAGTGAAGAAATGAATATTAGTATTCCTGAGTTTACGGTTGCAGGCGTTCCTTATGGCAATTTTTTTGCACACCATTGGTTTGTTGCTTGCAACGATAAGGTTAACAAAGAAGACTTGGCTAAAAAAATAGACCAACACCTTTGTGCCCTCAACGACGACTATGCTGTAGAAAGAAGGTCTGCTTTAAAAGATGTGATACTAGATGTGTTGAGCGAAAAAGAATTCATGGATTTTATGACAGCAAAGGGTAAGGTAGGAGGACAACATAAATTTCCAAGGGTACTTAAAGGAAGTATGTTACAAGACTGGCAAAAATTTTTAAAGGGCGAACCGATACAAGTACAATAACTCGTTCAAGCATTATATTCACTAACTATGGTAGCAGCCCTCATTAAAGGATTGTTTTTGGGAATTCTTTTAGCCATTTCTGTGGGTCCAATAATTTTTGCTATCATCAAACAAAGTATTAATTACGGGCACAAAGCTGGCTATGTTTTTGTAGCGGGTGTTTCTTTAAGTGATATTACCATATTGGTTGTTTGTAATTTTTTTACTTCTTTTTTTGAAACCGTCATCAAACACCAAAAGATAATTGCCCTTGCAGGAAGTGTGTTTTTAATTAGCGCAGGGATCTATACTTTGTTTTTTAAAAAATCTGAGATTGTATCAGACAGTATTGTACAAGAGCAGGCTTTTCGAAAACGCGATTGGGTTGGTGCTTTTTTTGCGGGTTATTTTATGAATATGCTAAACCCTAGTGTATTTATTTTTTGGTTTGCTTGGAGCGCCGCAATACTAGCGGATGCTGCTTCTTATTCAAACCCGCTGCAGTATAGAATGATTGTTTTTGGAACCTGTTTGGTTTTTGTGTTGCTAACCGATTTATTAAAAGTGGCGTTGGCAGGAAAATTAAGACCAAAACTCACTCCTAAAAACCTTCACCTTATTAATATATTATCAGGTATTATTTTGGTTGGATTTGGTGTAGCGCTTATTTGGGGCATTTTACAATTTGGACAGCAATTAAAATAGCTTTAACGAATATTTGTAGTTAAGTCCGTTTTCATCAAGTATCTTTCTACCAATGAAATTAACTGTACTTATTATTTGTTGCTGTTTATCTTTTGGTGTATCTGCACAAAAAGATTTATTACTATTGAAGCACAAAACCAAATCTGTTCAAACCTGGACGAGTGGTAGTTATATTTTATTTCAATTTAGCAGCAAACAATGGATAGAGGGTATCATTAAATCCATTAAAAACGATTCTTTATTAATTGATCAAATTCAAGTACAGCAAGTAGGCAATCAATTTGGTTATCCCACACTTGATACCGTTCATTTTGGACTACTAAAATTACACATCAACGAAGTGTATGCTTTACCTCAAAAAAATTTTCATACCAATATGCTCAATAATGGTACGCTTTTTATAATGGGCAGTACTGCTTATGTTTTTTTAAACATTGTAAATAGTTTGGTGAAAAATGATGCCATTTTAGGATCCGATAATTTACCCAAACTTGGGATAGCTGTTGGAGGTTTTGTTCTAGGAAAAGTTTTACAAAGCACGCATAAAAACATTATTCAAATCGGTCCAAAATACACGCTCTCAACTATCAAATAATTTTTATACGCTACATGCAAAATTTATAGAATAACATGATTAAAAACATTTGGCGCTGGATAAAAAAAATCACTATTTATCTATTTGTTTCTTCTTTTTTGTACTTGCTTATTTGTAAATGGGTCATGCCGCCAATTACCATTACTCAAATTGACAATAGCTTTAGTTATGGCTTACACAGAGACTATGTTTCTGGAAATCAAATTAGCCAAAACGCAAAGCTAGCGGCCATTGCAAGCGAAGACCAAGCTTTTCCAGACCATATAGGTTTTGATTGGGATGCGATTGAAAAAAGTTTGAAACCTAAGAAGGGTAAAAAGCAAAAACTACCACTAGGAGCAGCTGCAAGCACCATCACCCAACAAACAGCAAAGAATATTTTTCTATGGCAGGGAGGTGGAATTATGAAATACCTTAGAAAAATTCCTGAAGCCTATTTTACACTAATGATTGAATTGGTTTGGGGTAAAAAAAGAATCTTAGAAGTATACCTTAATACCATTGAAATGGGGCCAGGTATTTTTGGTATTGAAGCAGCGGCACAAAAATATTTTGGCAAATCTGCTAGTCGTTTAAGCAGGCAAGAAGCCGCCATGATTATTGCTTGTTTGCCCAATCCTAAAAAGTTTTCTGTAAAACCAATGAGCAATAGAGTTAGTTGGCGATACCCTCAAATACTACAACAAATGCACAATATTGAAGACGATCCAGATATTGCATTATTGATTAAGTAAAGCATCCACAGCAACAATGGCTGTTGCTAATCTTTCGCTATAATTACCACTCACTGTTATCCAAGGAACCGATTGGTTAATGAGCTGGTCTTTGTATATCTGAAACAATTCTTTACGTGGTCCTTCTTCGGGATACTCTCGCAATGCATCTTGAACCCAAGGAATATCTGCAGTGCATAAAATATACAAATCGTATGGTCGCTTACTAATTTGTTCTAAAATAAAATGGTGACATTTTTCAAACACATATTCGCACCAAACTTTCATTACATACATATCGGTATCAATAAACAAGACTTTGTTTTCAGTGGCTGCTACTTCAGCCGTGCTGCGATCTTCAATTAAGAGTTGGTTTTTTGCAATGACCAACAAATCATCATAAGTATAGGCTGTGCCATTGTTTGTTAAATATTCTCTGGCATATTCCGGACACCACTGTGTTTGAAAATGTGCTGCCAATTCTTTACATAGCGTGCTTTTTCCAGTAGATTCCGGACCAATAATCACTACTTTTTTTACTGCCATTGTTTGTTTGCTTTTTTTTGCCACGCTATTAATCCTGCAACGGCTAAAACCAATAATACCAAAAACTGAACACTTGTAAAAACATATCCCTTTATAAAATATAATGGAATAGACGCCACATTGGTAGCAATCCACCAGATCCAACTTTCTACTTTTTTTCTAGCCATTAACCACATGCCGGTATAAGCGGTTGCACTTGCAAAAGCATCGGCCCATGGAATCGCTTCTGGTGCAAATGATTTTTTTAATCCGGTTAAAGAAAAATAAATTACTAAATAAAAAACAGCAAAAAACGCCAACTGTTGTAACCACTCTTTTTGGTTGCTATAGGTAATTGCTAACACTGGCTTATGTTGCGTATTGTCTTTTTTTGCCCATAATAACCATCCGTAAATACTCATTACCGTATAATAAAAATTCACACTTGCCTCGCCCAACAAGTTTCCTTTTATACTGATATAGATATAAATAATGGTATTGATTAATCCAACAGGGTATACTAAAATATTTTCTTTTCTGCTAAACCAAACACTAGCAGTACCTGCAAACACGGCAATAAATTCAAGTGGGCCTGTTTGCAATAAACCAAATACTAGTTGCTGAAAAAATTGGGTTGCCGTCATAATGATGTTTGCGCAAATTACTGATTCATCTTTTAATAATGGTCTGAGTGCGCTAATTGCTAAAAAAATAAATAGTGCCGTCGTTAAAATGCAGGGTGTTTATTAACCGCTTTTGCGCTTGTATAAATGGTATATCAATTAAGTCTGGATTCTCTCCATCGTTAAACCAAACAACTATTAATTGCGGCGCTTGTAGCAATTTTGTTTTTTCTTTTGCTACTTCTTTGTGGGGTAATGGAAGCGCTTGTAAGCCAGTTAAATAATACAGGCCATCATTTGCATCGGAATAAATTGGTTGATTAAAAAATGATTTGTGTTCATTAATATATTTTGCCATTGGCGAATCTTTCCATTGCAATTCTGAATAGCCCGGAATACCTGCATCTGCAATGCCCTCCCAGTTTTCGGCATTCTGTTGGTATTGATGAAAGAGGGTTGCAGTGTAAACACAAATGAGTAAAACCACAATGCCTGCTTTTTGCAATTTGGTTTTTTGTTTAATAAAATGCAGTAGCCAAAAACTTCCCACCAAAATAAAGGGAATATATATGGGTGATAATAATCGACTACTTAAGGTTTCGAATCTAGAAATACTAGCTACCACAATAATAAACACTGCATACACTACAAAAAACAAAGCCAACACTGTTTCGCTCCGATGATAAAATTGTTGTTGCAATAATCGATACATAACGATTATTGTTGCCAATAATAATATTAGTAAAAAAATAATGGCACCAATTAAAGGATGGTTGTTTAAAAAAGGTAACCAAGAGCCAATAACGTTTCCAATGTCTAATAAATTATTTGCAACGGTTCGTAAGGCTTTTTCTCTCACACCCGCTAAAGTACCTGCTGCATAATGGTTGTGCAATAAATTCCAAACAACTAATGAAACCCCCATCAATACAAACAACAAAAGCTGTTTTATTTTTTTAACAACACCAATGGCTCCATCAAATAAAATTAATGCAGCGCCAGTTGCAACAATTGTAATGCCCGCAAACCGTGTAACAAAAGCCAATGCGGCTATTAAAGCAAACACCATCAAAGAAATACTATCGTGCCGTTTTCCATACCAACGCCAAACAAGCATAAACAATAACACTAAAAAAACAAACCAAGTTTCAGACCAGAGCATCTCATACACTTCCCACAAACAGGGGCTAGTGGCTAATATACTAAGCACCGCTACTCGATACCATCTTGCATTATTTTCAAAACCCTGCATTAAAACACTGCTCATTAAAATAACACCCACATATAAAATGCTGTTTAAAATCGGCGCAATAGTAATGGGATTACTATGAAAAATACTAGAAAAAATAGCTAGAAAAAAAGGGTACCCTGCCGGAAAATCAACCAGGGGCAAATTATTAAAGTCAACTAGTGCGCCTTTTGCCTGAAGGTTAATGGCGGCACTACTATAGGCAATAGAATCAGGCGATAAACCTATGCCACTAAATTTGGTTAAATAATAAATAGTAAAAACAGCAGCTGCAGAGGCTAGTAGCGCATCCCAATGTTGGGCTATTAAGTAAGCTGCGTTTTTTTTCATTGGTTGGTTCGCAAATTATTCCGCTTCGGCAACTACTTCAGTTACCTCTGGAATCATGCGCTTCATCATACCTTCAATTCCCGCTTTTAGCGTAATCATGGAAGAAGGGCATCCGCTGCAACTACCTTGTAGCATTAGGTTTACTACACCATCGTTATAGCTTTTAAACTGAATGGCACCACCGTCCATTTCAACAGCCGGCTTAACATAGTTCTCCAATAATTCTTTCACACGTTTTACAATATCATCATCGTCTGCACTAACGGTATTGGTTGCTTCTTGTTTTACTTTGGCAACTTCTTCGTCGTTCACTACAACCCCACCATTTTCTAAATACTCTTTCAAAAAAGTTTTAACTGGGGCAATAATATCTTGCCAGTCTTCTGTGTCGGAACTTTTGGTTAGGGTAATAAAATTACTAGCAATAAACACGCTTTTAATAAAAGGGAAGCTAAATAGTTCAACTGCTAATGGAGAAGGCCCCGCCAAGGTTTCGTCTGCAAAATCAATGCTTTTTCCGGGATATAAAAGCTTGTTTGCAACAAACTTCATGGTTTCTGGGTTGGGCGTCATTTCGGTATAAATACTAATAATTGGGTTGCCTGTTTTAATCATAATCTTATTTTTTAACCAATTCATTGGCTTTTGCCATCTAAATTACTTAGGCAAATTTAAACAAAAGCGCTCAGGGATGGTTCATTCAAAATAATAGAAGCGACCACTACGCCATAATTTTCGGATATCGAAAACCTATCTGATCATTTTTTCTACTTTAATTGGCACCCTAATCAATATTTCAACCGGTTTTACGTTTTAAACCTATATGCGCATTACTATTTTCTTTTTGTTGCTAATAAGCTGGGGCAATATGGCTGCAAGCCAAAAAAATGGGCGACCATTTGGTATTAATTTATGCGGTGGTGAGTTTCAAGAAAAAAACCTACCCGGTGTTTATGGTAAAGACTATGCCTATCCTACAGAGTCGGATATTGAATATTTTTACCAACAAGGATTTACGTTAATTACCATTCCGTTTAAATGGGAAAGAATTCAAAACACACTTAATGGACCACTAGACACAGAAAATATTTTAGAACTAACAAATCGCCTACACTATTGTGCGCAAAGAAATATTCAAGTGGTATTAAGCATGCACAATTTTGGTCGGTATCAAATTAACCAAACAGAATATATTATAGGAAGTCCCGAAGTTTCTAGAGATAATTTTTCGGATCTGTGGATAAAACTTTCCAAAGCTTTATCAGACTATTCAAATATTTATGGTTACGAAATAATGAGCGAGCCACACGATATGGGTGCATACGATTGGTTTACCACTGCACAAGCAACCATTCAATCGATTAGACAGGTAGAAATAAAAAAAACAATTATTATTTCGGGCGATAATTTTGCCGCCGCAGAAAAATGGTTACAATACAGCGATGCTTTAAAAAACTTAGTAGACCCTAGCAATAAATTATTATACGACGCACACTGCTATTTCGATAAAAATTATTCGGGCAGGTACCAAGAAAATTACGATTCAAGTGGCGCCACAGAATATACTGGCATATTGCGCATAATGCCTTTTGTTCGATGGTTAAAAGATAATAACAAACAAGGATTTGTTGGAGAATACGGCATACCCGATACCGATATTCGTTGGCTTAAACTATTGCAACATTTTTTAAAATACCTCAGCGAAAATAACCTCAATGGATCTTATTGGGCCGCTGGTTCTTTGTGGGATAAATATCCATTGTCCGTACAACCCTTTGTAGAAGCAGATCGGCCACAGATGGAAATTCTATTACAATACAAAAAAACAAGTCCGGTAAAAAATTCTTCTTATCAATTTTTATTACCCGCGTCTTATTTGTTTGTACCAAATACTACGTTGCTTCCTTCTCCAAAATCAGTTGAATATTCGCCGGCTTCTATCAATAAAAAATAACTTTTATTCCACTATTCTAAGTTTGGCATAATTCAACATAATCTTTTTTTCGCCATTTAATTCAAATTGAATTGTAGCAATTGGATTATGTGCAGAGCCCTCAATTTTTCCAACAATTCCAAATCCAAATTTTTGGTGTTCTACTTTTTGACCTGCTTGTAAACCACTCGTATCACTAGCAATAAAATCTGCACCCGCTTGGTGTTCAACTACTTTTGTTGAAGGAGGAACTATCGGTAAATATTCTGGTTTTGTTTTTGCAGTTAGTGGTTTTTTTGCAGGTGGTGCGCCATATTTTTTTTCTGCAGCAGCCGCTGAATTTCCAAATCCTGCATTGTTTTGCATCCGCTGAATGCCGCTTCCCCATTGGCTTCCAGAATTATTTCTAGCGCCACCTCCCGCATAGGTTTTGTCTATATAGTCTGCGGGCATTTCTTCAATAAATCGGCTTGGTTCATTTTGTACCAATTGACCAAAACGATAACGCGAGTTAGCATAAGTTAACCACAAATGTTGTTTGGCCCTTGTAATGGCCACATAAAATAATCGGCGTTCTTCTTCTAATTCTTCGCGGGTATTAATGCTCATGGCATTGGGGAATAATGTTTCTTCTATTCCGCCAACAAATACACAACTAAACTCTAGTCCTTTAGCAGCATGGATGGTCATTAATTTTACCACATCTGTTTCGGCTTTGTTGTCGTCTGCATCTGTTACCAAACTAATTTGTTGTAAATAAGATCCTAGACTTTTATCGCCTAATTCTCCATCGTCATTACTAGGGCTTTCTGTCCACTCTTTTATGGAGTTAAGTATCTCTTGAATGTTTTCGTAACGCGCCAAACCTTCGGTGGTTTTATCGCTAAATAATTCTTTTACTATATTGGTATGCTTGCCAACTTGAATCGCTAGATCGTAGGCATTTTTTTCTTTCTGAAGCGTTTGAAAATAACGAATCATTGTTACAAAATTCTGCAAGGCTTCAAGTGTGCCGCCTTTAAAACCAAACTCGCCGGCACGAGCCACTACATCAAACATAGACAGCTCATTTTCGTTGGCTGCAATTACTAATTTTTCAATAGAGGTTTTACCAATTCCACGTGCTGGATAATTAATAATTCTTTTTAATCCTTCTTCATCTTGGGTGTTTACAATTACGCGTAAATAGGCTAAAAAATCTTTGATTTCTTTGCGCTGATAAAAGCTTGTTCCACCATAAATTCTGTAAGCAATTCCCATACGGCGCAAGCTTTCTTCATAAGCCCTACTCTGTGCATTGGTGCGATATAAAATGGCAAAATCTTGGTTATAAAAATGGTTACGTAATTTTTGTTCTTGAATCGTATCGGCCACAAATTTTCCTTCGTCATTATCGGTCATGGTCCGCACCAATCGAATCTTTTCTCCTTCATTATTATCTGTCCATAAATTCTTTGGAATCTGTCCTTGGTTTACTTTAATCACTTCATTGGCAACATGAATAATATTTTTACTGCTCCGATAATTTTGTTCGAGCTTAACAATTTTTACATCGTCGTAGTCTTTCTGAAACTGTAAAATATTTTCTATGGTGGCACCCCTAAAACTATAAATACTTTGTGCGTCATCTCCTACCACACAAATGTTTTCGTGCACCGCAGCCAAGAGTTTTGAAATTTCATACTGCACTGGATTGGTATCTTGGTACTCATCAATTAGTATGTACTTAAACTTGTGTTGGTATTTGTATAATGCCTCCGGAAAACTATTTAGGAGTTCGTGCATCTTTAACAAAAGGTCATCGAAGTCCATTGCACCATTCTTAAAGCATCGATTGGTATAGGCTAAATAAATCTGCGCCATTGCTTGACGGTTTGCGCGCATATCTTCTTGCTGAACATAATAATCCGCCGCATAGGCGCCAGGACCCATCAGTGCATTTTTTGCCTGAGAAATTCTATTGCCAACTACATTGGCTTTGTAGTGTTTATCGTCGAGGTTTAATTCATTCACTACAGTTTTTATAACTGAGCGACTATCATCGGTGTCATATATGGTAAAATTGCTAGGATAACCCAAACGGTGAGCCTCTGCGCGTAAAATTCTAGCAAATACACTGTGGAATGTACCAATATAGAGGTTGCGCGCCTCCGAATTACCCAGAATTTTTTCAATTCTTTCCTTCATTTCTGCCGCCGCCTTATTGGTAAAAGTCAGCGCCAATATATTAAAAGCATCCACCCCATTGGCCATTAAATGGGCAATTCTAGTAGTTAAAACCTTTGTTTTTCCGCTTCCCGCGCCTGCCACAATCATAATCGGCCCTGTTATATGGGTTACGGCTTCGAGTTGTGGTTCATTCAATCCTTTAAGATACTCCTGCATGGGTGCAAGATAAACAGATGCGTTGTTGAAAAATAAAACGTGGAAAACAATTGTGCAAAATGCACACAAATCGTTAAAGCTTAACAAATCAAACCGCTTTGGCACCAATTTTGAACTAGTCTAACGAAATTTGTACCATCAAACGCCCCCACTATGGCCAAAACAAAAAACAAACGCGTCATCCTGTTACCCACCATTTTATTATTAGGTGGGTTGGTATTGGGTACTGGCAAACCAAAATCTCAGTTAAAAAAACAGCTGGTTACTGCCGCTCCAATTAAAAACCCCGATAAAAACTTTTTACTCTACGATTCTTTAAAACTTTATACCCTAGGCCTTTCCAAAGAAGCATTCAAACAAGCAATTACGGGTTATGAATCTTTGAACGCAGCTGGTAAAATTCAAAAAGACAATATTTTAACGATTATAGACTTTAGCCTATCCTCCAATCAAAAACGATTATTTGTTTTAGACCTACTCACTGGAAAATTATTGTTTAACACATTTGTTTCGCACGGACGTAATTCAGGCGCCAAATTGGCCACAAAGTTTTCAAACGCTTTCAATAGTTTAAAAAGTTGTTTAGGGTTTTTTACAACCGGCGAAATTTATGCAGGCAAACACGGTAGTTCACTTCGCCTTGAAGGACAAGAAGCTGGCATTAATAACAACGCCTACAATAGGGGCATCGTCATACATGGCGCTAATTATGTGAATGAAAAACTGGCTTATAAATCAGGGAGTATTGGCAGAAGTTTTGGTTGTCCTGCTATTCCAGAAGCCTTGCGCAAACCTATTATAGAAACCATTCGTAATGGTAGCTGTTTGTTTGTGTATAGCCCTAATCAATTTTATAGCCTTCATTCAAAATTGCTCAACACCAACGCTTAATCATTTCGATAGATTTTTAATGCCATTCTTTAGTAACTTGGCTATTTATAAATCTTTCCGTTATGAGCTATCTACAAAACCTTCGCACCAGACTAGTGATTTTATTATTGATCCTATCAGGTTGCACCCTTCAAACAATTGCACAACCGTTTAGTAATCAGTATTTCGGTGCAATGGAATACAGAATGATTGGGCCGCACAGAGGTGGCAGAACCGTTGGTGCTGTTGGCGTTCCATCGCAACCAAGTGTTTTTTATATTGGCGTAAATAATGGTGGCGTTTGGAAAACCAATGACTACGGCCGTGTGTGGAAACCGATTTTCGATAAAATGAATACGGGTTCTGTTGGAGATATTGCTGTTTCGGAATCAAACCCCAATATTGTTTTTGTAGGATGTGGCGAAGGCATTCAAAGGCCCGATTTGTCTGTGGGAGATGGGGTGTATAAATCGTCGGATGCGGGAAAAACTTGGACCAATATGGGTTTAAAAGACGGACAGCAAATTGGCGATATTATCATCGATCCAAAAAATGAAAACCGCGTTTTTGTAGCCGTATTAGGACATCCTTATGGACCCAATACCGAGCGAGGTGTTTATAGAAGTTTAGATGGGGGGAAAAACTGGGAGCGTATTTTGTATAAAGACGAAAACACAGGCGCTATTCAAGTAAGTTTTGATCCTAATAATTCAAATATTTTATATGCCGATTTATGGGCAGGTCGTCAAGGTCCTTGGGAAAACGGTGCCTGGAATGGAACCGAATCTGGTTTATATAAATCAATGGACGGTGGTAATACTTGGAAAAAATTAACGAAGGGATTACCCACACCCGTCGAAGGTTTAGGACGCATTGGTTTTGATATTGCGCCCACCAACAGTAAACGCATGTATGCCACGGTTGATGCAGGTGATAAAGGCGGTATTTATAGAAGCGATGATGCAGGCGACTCTTGGATCAATATCAATCCAGACGGACGTTTTTGGGGAAGGGGTAGTGATTTTGCAGAAGTACGTGTAGATCCTAAAAATGCAGAAATTGTTTACACCGCAAATGTGGTGACTTGGAAATCGGTGGATGGTGCAAAAACCTTTACCGGATTTAGAGGAGCACCCGGAGGTGATGACTATCACCGTATTTGGATTAACCCCAACGATACAAAAATTATGTTGATTGCCCTTGATCAAGGTGGTATTGTTACCGTGAATGGCGGGGAAACTTTTTCATCTTGGTACAACCAACCAACTGCACAATTTTACCATGTAAATACCGACAATGCATTTCCTTATAATGTTTATGGTGGGCAACAAGAGAGCGGTTCGGCAGGTGTGTCATCGCGAGGAAATGATGGACAAATTTCATTGCGCGAATGGCATCCAGTGGGTGTAGAAGAGTACGGCTATATTGCCCCCGATCCACTCGATCCTAATATTATTTACGGCGGTAAAATTACCAAGTACGATAAAAGAACTGGTCAGGTACAAAACATAGCACCAGAAGCTATCCGATCTGGCAAATACCGTTTTCTAAGAACCGCTCCGGTATTGTTTTCTCCTATCGATCCTAAAACCTTGTATTATGCAGGAAACGTATTGTTTAAAACCAGGGATGGTGGAAATAGTTGGGAAACCATTAGCCCCGATTTAACCAGAGAGTCATGGGATATTCCAGCAAGTGTGGGTATTTACACAACAGAAGACTTAAAGAAAATGCCCCGTCGTGGTGTGATTTACACCGTTGCGCCATCCTTTAAAGACATCAATACTATTTGGGCCGGAACCGACGATGGTTATATTCAAGTAACGCACGATGGCGGAAAAACTTGGACAAACGTAACGCCACCAGCCATTAGTTCTTGGAGCAAAATCTCCTTAATGGAAGCGAGTCATACCGATGTAAACACAGCTTATGCTGCAGTGAACAGAATTCGTTGCGACGATATGCATCCTTATGCTTACAAAACCACAAACGGCGGAAAGACCTGGCAGTTAATTACCAAAGGTCTTCCAGAAAATGAGCCAATTAATGTGGTGAGAGAAGATCCTATTCGCAAGGGCTTATTATTTGCAGGATCAGAAAATGCAGTGTATGTATCTTTTGATGACGGTGAAAACTGGCAGTCACTACGATTAAATATGCCGCCAACATCTATTCGTGATTTAGTTATTAAAGACGACGACTTAGTATTAGGAACGCACGGCCGAGGATTTTGGATTTTAGATGATATAACACCGTTGCGCCAAATCAATAAAAACCTTGCAGCAGAAAAAGCCATTTTATTCAAACCACAACAAGCATTACGTGTTCGTTGGAATATGAATACCGATACACCAATGCCACAAGAAGAACCAGGCGGACAAAATCCACCCGACGGTGCCATTCTTGATTATTATTTAGCAGACAATATTTCAAGCGAAGTCACCTTAGAAATATTTGATGCTGCCCAAAAATCGGTACGCAAATTTAGTAGCCTCGACAAGCCTTATAAAATTCCCGAACTAAATATTCCATTGTACTGGATTCGTCCACAACAATTGTTATCTGCCACTGCAGGAGCACATCGTTTTTTATGGGATATGCATTACAAACCAATTGACGAACCGGTTTCTTATCCAATGACAGCGATTTATGAAAACACCGCACCCGAAAAAAATGCACCATGGGTATTGCCTGGAAATTATACCGCGAAACTTACTGTTAATGGAAAATCTACTACTCAAACATTTAGCATTAAAATGGATCCGCGTGTAAAAAATACCATGGCTGATTTACAAAAACAACACACGCTTTCAATGGATTGTTATGAAGGTCGATTAACTGCACGCGCAAGCATGGAAGCGATTGCTGCAGCCAGAAAAATGTTGCAAGATAAAATCGAAAAAGCGGGTGCTAACGTAGCCGCTTTAAAAGCTTTAGAACAAGAAGTAGCAGCATTAGATGGCGCACGCAGAAGTAGAAGAGCTGCTGCAGAACCTAGTGCAAGTTTTGGATCGGTAGAAGCAAGTTTTGCAGGATTGTTTGGTAATGTGCACCATACCGAAATGACGCCAACAACACAAACGATTGCTGCTGTTAAACAAACAAAAGACCAATTAATATTACTTGTAAATAAATGGACTGCGCTTAAAAATAAAATTAGTGCAGCCGTAAAATAATTAACCCAATTAGAATTTTTTTGTCATGTTAGATTTTAAAAAAATGTTTCGTTCTGTACTGTTTTTTTTAGTGCTTATTTCAAGCAATCAGATATTCGCACAATTATCTGTATCGCCCGTGTTCTCTAACAATATGGTATTGCAGAGAAATAAACCAGTGGTTGTTTGGGGTAAAGAAAAACCAGGAGCAACAGTAACAGTTAGTTTTGATACACAAAAAAAATCAACGATTACAGACGAAAATGGCGTTTGGAAAATTTGGTTAAAGCCCTTGCAAGTTTCTACAATTAATAAAGAACTAACTATTAGCGCAAGTACTACCCTTGTTTTTACAAATGTATTAGTGGGTGATGTTTGGCTATGTTCTGGTCAATCAAATATGGAGTATCCATTAGACCGTGTTTCAAAAAAATACAAAGCAGGAACCAAAGGAACCGATGAGGGCCTGATAGAAATGGAAAACAAAAACAGGTTGCCCATTATTCGGTATATTAATGTAGATAGAACCCTAAAAAAACAACCAGAATTACCTTCCATAGGATGGATTAACGGAAATGATTCTACTGTTCGTTTGGTTACAGCAATTGGTTACTTTTTTGCCAAAGAAATTGCAGAAAAAACAGGTATTCCTATTGGGATAATTTCATCATCTTGGGGGGGCACTAGAATTGAACCTTGGATTCCCGATTGGGCTTACCAACAATCTCCAATATTTAAAGATTCTGCGCAAACACCCAATTTTAAAATTGATGGTGTGCATCCTGGACAAATGTTTAATGCGATGATTAAACCAATGTTGCCACTTGCCATTAAAGGAATTTTATGGTACCAAGGCGAATCTGATTTAATCATTCACGACCATGCAACCTATGCCGCAAAATTTAGTTTATTAGCCAACACCTGGCGTGGGCTTTTTAATGATAAAAAAATACCCTTGTATTATGTACAACTAGCACCACATCTTTATACAAAACGCAAAGACCCATTGGTGCATACAGCACAATCATTACCTGAATTTTGGGAGGTTCAAACTAGTTCCTTAAGTATTAAAAACACGGGCATGGTAGTAACTACCGACCTTGTACCAGATTTAAGTGATATTCATCCGCCATACAAATGGATCGTTGCCCACCGATTGGCAAACCTAGCCATGGCAAAGCTTTATGGCGAAAAGCAAACAGAATTTTCAGGACCTAAATACGCGTCAATGAAAATTAATAAAGGAAGCATTGCGCTATCATTTACCCACGCAACATCTGGCTTAACCATTAAAGACGCTACCGAATTAAATTGGTTTTCTATTGCAGGAGCCGATGGAAATTTTGTGCCTGCATCGGCAAAAATAAATGGTAAAAAAATTATTGTTTCTGCGCCAACTGTATTAGCACCAACACAGGTTCGATTTGGTTGGGACGAAACAGCACAACCCAATTTATTCAACAACGCGGGCTTGCCAGCAATACCTTTTAGAACGAATCAATAATCGGCCAATTATTTCATGGCTGCTAATTCTTTTTGTAGGCGAAACATTTCGTCTCTTAGTCTTGCAGCTTCTATAAAATCTAAATCGCGGGCTGCTTTTTCCATTTCTTTTTTAGTTGATTGAATGGCTTTTTCTACCTGAGGAATGGTTTGATAATTAGTTTGTTCTTCTGCTATTTTCGACGCAACAATTTGCGACGCTCTTTGCAATGCATAAGGGTTTGATGGATCGTATCCTTTAATATCCAACACCGATCCTTGCGCAAATATTTGTTCTTTACTTTTTATGATAGTAGTTGGTGTAATGTTATTGGCTGTGTTAAAGGCAATTTGTTTTTCTCTGCGACGAAGCGTTTCATCCATGGTGCGTTGCATACTCATGGTAATTTTATCGGCATAAAAAATTACAAACCCATCTACATTTCTTGCCGCACGTCCGGCTGTTTGTGTGAGTGATTTTTCGTTGCGTAAAAATCCTTCTTTGTCTGCGTCTAAAATAGCCACCAATGATACTTCGGGAAGGTCTAACCCTTCTCTTAATAAATTCACACCCACCAATACATCAATTTCTCCCAAACGCAACATCCGTAGTATTTCTATGCGTTCGAGCGTATCTACATCGCTATGAATATATTTCGATTTAATATTAATTCGGCCTAAGTATTTATCCATCTCTTCGGCCATTCTTTTGGTAAGTGTGGTGACCAAAATGCGATCGCCTTTTTTTACCGTTCTATCAATCTCGTCTAATAAATCGTCTATTTGGTTAACACTTGGTCTTATTTGAATTGGCGGATCTAATAAACCCGTAGGACGAACCACTTGTTCCACCACTACGCCGCCTGTTTTTTCTAATTCATAGTCGCCGGGTGTAGCACTAACAAAAACAGTTTGTCCGGTAATACTTTCAAATTCGTGAAAATTTAGCGGGCGGTTATCTATGGCACTCGGCAAGCGAAAACCATATTCAACCAATACTAATTTTCTACTTCTATCTCCACCATACATACCCGCAATTTGTGGAATCGTTTGGTGACTCTCATCCACCACCAATAAAAAATCTTTCGGAAAATAATCAAGCAAACAGAAAGGACGTGTGCCTGGTTTTCGACGATCAAAAAATCTGGAATAATTTTCAATACCACTACAATATCCTAATTCACGAATCATTTCAATATCGTATTCTACTCTTTCTTTTATACGTTGCGCTTCTACAAATTTTCCTGTGCTTTTAAAATATGCTACCTGCGCCATCATCTCGTCTTGAATTTCGTGCATGACTTGCAAAATCATGTCTTTGGGCGCCAAATAAAGTGTTGCAGGAAAAATAGCCGCCGAATCCATCAAGCCAATGCGCTTACTTGTTTCGGTTTCAATACTTTCAATTTCTTCTATTTCATCGCCAAAAAAAGTTACGCGATAACCAAAATCAACATAGGGTAAATTAATATCAACAGTATCGCCTTTTACACGAAAGGTTCCCCTGCTAAAATCGCCTTGAGAGCGGTTGTACAAAGAATTAACTAGTGCGTGCAGAAATCCTTGGCGCGATAAAACTTGGCCTTTTTCAATTCTAATAATTCCGTTCTCGTATTCGGTAGGGTTACCCATACCATAAATACAACTCACACTCGCTACTACAATAATATCTCTTCGGCCGCTTAGCAATTGGGTGGTTGCTTGTAATCGAAGTTTGTCTAACTCTTCGTTAATGCTTAAATCTTTTTCAATGTACGTGCCAGTAACGGGCATATATGCTTCGGGCTGATAGTAGTCGTAATAACTTACAAAATAGCCCACAGCATTCTCCGGAAAAAACTGTTTAAACTCGCCATACAATTGTGCCACCAATGTTTTGTTATGCGTTAATACAAGGGTAGGACGTTGTGTGTTTTGAATAAGGTTGGCAATGGTGAATGTTTTACCGCTACCTGTTACGCCCAATAGCGTTTGGTATTGCTCTCCATTGTTTACAGCCTCTGTTAACTGCGCAATGGCAGAAGGTTGGTCGCCGGCTGGTAAATAAGGTGCATGGAGTTGAAAGGGCATGGGGCTAATTAGTGTTCAAAGTTAAAAAGATTAACCCTTATAGTTTAACGATATTATAAATGTCTACCATGGGCGAAAAATATTGCCCATTCGATTTTTGACCAGATATTTTAAAAACCAGGTCAAGGCCTTTTACAACCCTTCCAAAAGCGGCATATCCCAAACGATCTTCGCAGTTTTCGCCGCCAAGATCTAATCCGGGTTGGTTGCCAATCACAATAAAAAACTCTGTGCCTGCGGTGCCTGGTGCGGCCCTTGCCAAAGAGATGGTTCCTTCGGTATGAAGTATTTTTGTTTGTTGGGTGCTTTCGTGTTCAATGCCTTTTACGCTTACTGCTTTTTTATAATTGGTTTTCCAAATGCCCCCTTGAATTAATTCGGTTTTGGGTGCATTAGACGGTTGATTTTCCATATTCAATACCCTATAAAAACTACTATTATTATAAAAGCCCGAATCGATATAACTTAAAAAAGCCGCCACCGTTTTGGGAGCTTGTTTGGGATACAACTCCAATTCAATATCGCCATATTTTGTTTGAATAGCAATATGCGGATTATCGTAATGCGGCTTGGGTGCACAGCTGCATAAAAACAAAAAAAGTATGGGAATTAACAAGCGATACATGGTGTAAAATTAAATGGTTTTGGGTTTTTAAAGTAGAAAGATTTTAGGGGGGTGGTTATAATTTGATTCAAAAGCTTAAATGGATATATACAAGAATTATTAGGCCATAGTAGCAGCAAAACCACCGAAATATACACCCATGTAAGAACGAATCATTTACAGAATATTAAAAGCCCCTTTGATGATTTATAGTATTTTAAATCATACATTGTATAATAAATAATCGCCATAAAGTAGCACCAAGCGCTTTATATTTTGGTGGGTTGGGGTGGTTTTATGGTTGGTATATACTAGTTATATGCCATATTTCGACCACCACCAATCGACAGAAATCAAATAAGAAGTTTCGTTTTAACGAAACTTTTAGTATCTTTGACACGATGAATAATTATAACGAATGGACAAACATTTTGAAATCCTATTTTTAGACGAAGCATTTGAATTTTTGAGCAGTTTGGAACGTAAGCATTACGAAAAGATACTTTACAATATTCGTAAATCTCAGGTTGAACTTGACCCTGAACTTTTCAAAAAACTCTCGGACGACATTTGGGAATTTAGGACATTATACCAAGGACTTCAATATCGGCTTCTTGCTTTTTGGGACAAGACTTCGGCAACGAATACTTTGGTTGTTTCGACACACGGATTTATCAAAAAAAGAAGCAAAGTTCCAGACAATGAAATTCAAAAAGCAGTTAACACTAGGACAAAATATTTAGCAGACAAACAAGTAAAAAACAAGAAAAAATGAAAGCACATACTCTAGACCAAGTGCAAGACAAACTAATTGGTAAAATAGGGACACCTGAAAGAGACATATTTGAATATGAACTTCAAATGGACTTAATTGGTAAAGCCATCAAGCAAACTCGACAAGAACGACACTTGACACAAGAAGAACTAGGAAAACTAATTGGTGTTCAAAAAGCACAAATTTCACGACTAGAAAACAATGCAAGCAACGTAACAATGGACACGTTATTAAGAGTTTTTACTGCACTAAAAGCAAAAATTAAACTACAAGTAGAGCTGCCAAACTTGAACATTAGCATTGGAAAATAATACGGCATATAACAGCACCTACCCAAAAGGCGGGGTTTCGTGTTCCAAAGACAGTTTTGTGGTTAATCAAAGTTGGGTTCTCCGCATGAATCCCGAAGCATCGGGATGGTGAAAATTGCCACCATCGCCAACTCCGAAACCGTTAGCCGAAAGCATTCCCAAAATTCCGCTTAACACAAACAATTATGAATTTTGACTTTACAGAAAATTATATACTAGAAAACGACTTTGTTCTATTACGACCGTTGGAGGTTTCAGACAAAGAAAAATTAATACACTTTGCAATTAATGAACCCGAAATTTGGAAGTTCAATATTAATGGTGGAAACGGGAAAGAAAATTTCGAAACCTACTTTGACACAGCATTAAAGTTATTTAAAGAGAAAACCCATTATCCTTTTATTGTTTTTGACAAAAGAATTAATGAGTATGTAGGAATGACGCGACTGTACGAAATCTCTAACGAATTTAAACGTCTTGACATTGGCTTTACTTGGTATGGAAAAAAAATTCAAGGAACAGGAATAAACAAAAACTGCAAGTATCTTCTTTTAGATTTTGCTTTTGACAAGTTACAAATGATACGGGTAGGCTTCGGAGCAAACAGTAAAAACGAAAGAAGTATAAACGCAATGAAAAGTATAGGTTGTAAGGTTGAAGGCATATTAAGACAATTCAGTAAAGATGCTGATGGAAAAGTTATTGACTCTATTAAATTGAGTATTTTAAAAGACGAATGGGAACAAACCGTAAAAAATAATTTAAAGGAACAAATTAAAAAATATGCCAGTAGCTAACTTCGTTTTGGCAATATGATGGCGGAAGTGTTAAATTAAACAACACAACACTCAAGCCACCAACAAAAAAGAAAATGAAACACTTAGTAGACCGATAAAAATCCCAACTCGGCGAAATTTTGAACGCTTTAATGATACAAAAGAACCTTACAAATGAATAAAATAAACCATCTTTTAAATCAGCTGGAAAGCAATATTTCACATGCTGAAGTAATCAATCAAGAAATCTCAAAAGGGAGTGTTGCTTGGCATATTGAACATTCATTATTAACACTAAACGGGATCACTGAATTATTAATACAATCAAACCCGGATAACTACAAATGGCATTTTAATTTTTTAAGGATGGTTGTTTTAACAAAGAAAAAAATTCCAAGAGGTAGAGCAAAATCACCCGCGGTTGTGCAACCAAAAGACAATATCAATGTAGAAAGTTTATTAGCGCACTTGTCTTTAACAAGAAATAAAATCAAAGCTTTAGAATCACTTACAAAAAACAGTTATTTTAAACATCCTTTTTTTGGTAACCTTAAACTTAATCAAAGTATCAACTTTTTAGAAATTCATACAAAGCACCATGTAGAAATAATTAAAGATATTATTAATAGTAAACTACAATAATTACAAAATATCAAGTATTTTTTAGACCCTTATTATGAAATTAGACCTCTATCAAATTGACGCTTTTACCCAAAATACATTTGGCGGAAACCCTGCCTGTGTTGTTCCGCTAAACGAGTGGCCATCAAACGAAATATTGTTGAAAATAGCCAAAGAAAATGCTGTTCCCGAAACCGCTTTTTTTGTAGACAAGGGCAACAAAATACATTTACGCTGGTTTACACCCGAGATTGAAATGGACTTGTGTGGTCATGCTACGCTTGCAACCGTTCATTGCTTAAAAACAATACTTAACTATAAAAACGATACGATTGTTTTTGAAACAAGAAGTGGCGATTTAACCGTTTTGGTAGAACAGGATCTTTATAAAATGGATTTCCCGTCAAGAACGCCAACACCGAACAGTTTGCCAGAAAATATTCAAAAAGCACTAAATATTCAACCCAAAGAAGTGTTGAAATCAAGAGACTATTTTTTGGTGTACAACAACGAAACCGAGGTGAGAAATATTAAAATTGATCGGCAGTTTTTCGACCAAATAAATTTGGGCGTGGGTGGGGTAATTGTAACCGCCTTTGGAGATGATTGCGATTTTGTTTCGCGTTTTTTTATGCCGCAAGCCTCTATTTTAGAAGACCATGTTACCGGTTCGTCGCATTGTTCTTTAATTCCTTTTTGGGCTGATAAACTTAATAAAAATACACTAACTGCCTGTCAGGTTTCAGAAAGGTTTGGTACCCTTTTCTGTGAAAACAAAGGTGAACGGGTCTTAATAAGTGGATATGCAAAAACCTATTCTTGTGGTAGTTTATGGACAGAATAGGTTTATATTGTAAATCAAAATCAGGATTTCTTAATTTATTCTGGTAAAAAACAAATGAACCCACAAAAATTTATCAACCCATATTTTATTTTTTTTCTGATTATACCGTTTGGAATTAGTTCGGGATTTGTGTCTGTTGCACTTCCTTACCAACTTATTCAAAACGGCTTCTCTGTTGGCCAAACCGCTGAAGTTGTTGCTGTTGGCGCATCGGCTAGTATGTTACGGTTTGTATTTGGGCCAATTGTTGACACCACGCTTAGTTTACGCAAATGGTATATTATTAGCCTGCTCGCATCCATTGGAGCGCTGTTGTTTTTAGCAACTACCCCATTCACCATTAAAGGCATAACACTATTAAACATTGTTGTTTTTCTCTCTCAAATAGCTTCAAACTTTTTGTTTTTGCCCGTAAGTGGGTTTATGGCAAAAAGCATTGAGGAGCGCAGAAAAGGATTTGCATCTGGTTGCTTACAAGGAGGAATGATTTTTGGAATTGGTGCAGGAGGTGGTGCTGGTCTTTGGCTTTTAACCCACTATGGTTCTGGCGTTTCGGGGATAATTATGTGTTCTATTTCTGTGGCTTTAGGCGCTGCGATTTTTTTTATACCAGACCTGAAAAGCACCCTACAGCAAACAATTCATAAAGAAATATTGGCGCTTGGTAAAAGTTTGTTTGCTATGTTAAAAGTACCGGTGGTGGTGTTTATAATTATTTTAATACTTGCCCCAATTGGTACGGGGGGTGCCTCAAATATTTGGTCTGCAATAGCACAAGACTGGAAAACCGACGCCAATACCGTTGCGTTGGTTAACGGGGTAGTAAATGGTGTAATGGGTTTAACCGGTTGTTTGGTGGGTGGCTTGGTTGTTGATAAATGGGGCGTTTGGAAGTCTTATTTTGGCTGTGGTGCGATTTGTGCTTTGGTTACTTTTTTAATGGCCATTTGTCCAATGCAATCGCTGTTCTTTGTAATTGGGGTTTCTGTATACGCGTTTTGTTTGGGTTTAATGAACGCGGCTTTTACCGCAATTATATTATTTGCCATTGGAAAAAAACACGCAGCAACTAAATATTCATTAATTAGTTCTTTGGGTAATTTACCCGTTGTTTTAATGATTGCCTTTGATGGTTTTACACACGATAAATTTAATAGTCGCTATATGCTTATTGGTGAGGCCGCTATTGGATTATTGTTTGTGCTTATTTTCTTTTTAGGGTTTCAAAAAATGCGGAAGAAAAACTTGATTCTTGACGTAATTGAATAGTTTTTATTCTTCTTCTTTTACTGGTCTATTTAAATACCCTGTATAATCTGGTTGAGCTGCAAAATATTCGTCGTGCATAAATGGAGAAGTCACAATAAAGTCTGCTGTGGCTCTATCACAGGCCATTGGAATATTCCAGGTAACACAGAGTCTTAATAAAGCTTTTACATCGCTATCGTGTGGTTGGGCTTCCATTGGATCCCAGAAAAAAAGCATGATATCAATTTCTCCTTGCGCAATCATCGCACCAATTTGTTGGTCGCCGCCGAGAGGTCCGCTCAACATTTTTTTTACTGGTCTATCTAGTGCTTCTTCTAATAACCTTCCTGTTGTGCCCGTTGCAAACAACTCGTGCTTGGCCAATTCTGTTTTGTTATACACCGCCCATTCAATTAGGTCGATTTTTTTGTGGTCGTGTGCAACCAAAGCAATTCTTTTTCGCTTTCCAAGTGTTTTAATATTGGCCATAACTATTTGTTGATGCGTTGTTTGAGTTTGTAAAACTACTAATGAAACGATTGATTGGCCTCGCTTATTTCACTCGCCTTGTTTTTGGTAGCAAAATAAGCCGATATTGGATGGAGTATTAAAAAGCCAATGATAAAAGCAGTTGAAAAATTGAAGGCGCCCAAAATCAGCGCAATCATCAATAAATAAAATGGGTATAATAAAAAAAGAAGGCCAAATAAAACCGAATCATAAAACACGGTTCCGCTTGTTTTTTGTTGCACAAATTTTTGAATCAAGCGATAGAAGGGTAGGTGCAAAAACTTACCCATTAAACCAAGTGGTACAAAAAACACATTGGGTTTATCGATGGATATATTTATGGGAACCAAGTTTTCTAAGCATTGGTTTACCTGATGATTAAAGTGAATATAATTTTTTGCTTCTTCTTCATACACCAGTAAATCCTTTTGTGTTAAAAAATTTCCAACCTGAATAGAAACCCTTTTTCCAAATTTAGAAAAGCTATTATAATTAAGTCGAATAGGTAAAACCCTTAATGGTATTTGATCGGCCCAACACTGGTTGGCAATACGCGCTGCACCTTTTTTAAACGGTTGCAAACTATTTTTATTTAAACAAATTCCCTCAATAAAAATTAGCACAATACCATTTTGTTGCAACACCTCTTTACTGTTTTCAAATGCCAAACTATTGAGGCCTAGGTTTTCTTTTCCTTCACTTAATCTATACACCGGAAATAGGTGAAGGGTTTTTAATAATACACTATGCCAGGGTTTGTTAAACGCATCACCCCTTGCTAAAAAATGAATGGGTCTTTTAAAATATGCAGCAATAATTATGGCGTCTAAAAAAGAATCTGGGTGATTTGCAGTAATTAAAATTGGTCCTTCTTCACTAAAAAAATCGGTGCGGTTCACCACAATTTTATAGCAAAAAATTTCTATGGCAAGCCGAATAAAAGGATGTAGCAAAAAATAGATCAACCTTTTTTGTTTGATGGGTATTGGTACAACAAATATTGTTGCTGCTAAATTTAAGGAAGTCTTACCAAACAAAAAATAGAAGCACTCAACCCTCTTCCTACATTTCTTCCATAAACCGAATAAGACAATTGAAGATATGGGGTTAGTGTGCGACTGATTCTTCTGCCATATGAACCAGAAAGCCTACCCATCATGTAGTCTTTGTTGGAGTTTAAATTGGTAGAAAATATTTTATTCGAACTAAAAGAAGAGATGTGATTAAACGCTAGTGTGATTGACTGAAACTTTGGTAACTCAAACCCATAGCTGGTATTAAAACCTAATTGAGTCGGGCCATCAGCAAAATCAAAATAGCGAGCAACAGATCCTTCTACAACTGCAAAATTTCCTTTTTTAGGCAAAAAAGAATAGTTCGCGGCTATTTGTGCACCCTTTGAACCATATCCCAAATAGGGCGATGTTAAATTGCTGTAAGCGGGAATCAACAACTGCGCTTTCAGTGTAAAATATTTTTTTAGGTTTTCGGATGGAGTATGAAAAGAGGCCCCAACCATTACATCTCCAACACCTGTTTTTGTTTGCTCCGAAAAAATATCCGAAGAATTTATAAACGACATTGGAACACTAAAAAACAAATCCACCCTTCTAGAAACACCAGTGGCGCCATAGAGCCCAAATCCTTTTGAAGTAAATTGTCCGCCGTTTACCGCATTTCTAACCTTCCCGTCTTGGTCAAAATAACTAGAGGTAGAAGAATAATTATAAGACGGCGAAAGCACCAGTCTTTTTTTACCAACAGGCCAGTCTGCTTTAGCAACCATGTTGGCGCAACTAAACGTTATTAAAAAGAAACATCTAACTAAATTCATTTTTTATTTTTTAATGCGGTTCGCCAATTTCTCGGTCATCCAAATGGATTTAAATAAATTATGTACATCAGGTATTTCGTGCGCCAAATCTGGAAAGGTATAAATTTCACTTTTTTGACGAACCTTAGGATTCAATTTGTTAAACCCACAAAACACCGTTGTTGCAGGGGCAAGTGCATCTTTAAAGGCAGCTGCCATTAATACCGGACACTTTATTTGTGGGATAAAATTTTGTACTTCAAAATAACTGAAGTTTTGTAAAAATTGTTCTTTGGTAAAAACGCCTGCTTGATTATTTAAAAAACGATTGATGTATTTGAAAGTAAATGCTTCTTCTTTTATTTGTGGCTCCATTTCTAGATTTATATGCATATCACAATAAATGGGCACATCTGCAATACAAGTATTAATGATTTTATTTTTTAAGGCAGCAACAACCAGTGCTAGCGATGCTCCCTGACTTCCTCCTAACACGGTGATTCTATTTAAATCAAAACCAAGGTGTTCGTTGGCAAATAAAAAGTCTATTCCGCGCACACAATCCATATAAATTCCGCGATAAATATATTTTTCCTTTTCTTGAATATGATAAGTTAACACTTCTTCTCCGTCGGGAATTGGATACGCATCACTTTTTTTATCCATACCCCGAACATTCAAACTCAGGCCAATATAATCGTAAAAAAACAATGGATTCATCTTCACTTGATATCCTGGATATATCACCACTACTGGAAATTTTTTTCCTTTAATCCATGTTTTTGGAATGGTCAGCCAACCAAAAATTTTTACGTTTTCAAGCGAGTTCATCTCTACTTTATACACCTTATATTCGGCTGTTGTTTTTTCGGCCGCTTCTGTTATTTGGTATACTGGATTTATTTTTGCGAGTTCTTGTAATGCGTCGTTCCAAAATGCATCAAAATCTGCGGGCTTGTTTAGGGGGCTGTTGATATAATCAATTTCATACCCAAAACTATGTCGTGTAGTATCTTCATAACTGGTGGTATTAATGGTTAAATCAATATTATACATACCCGGGTGCTCTGGGGCGGGTATTACAAATTGCATGTGCTTAGTACTTTTTTTAGACAGCCTTACATCATAAATTTTTTCTGTCCACAAAACACCCTTAACCGCATCTTTTACTGTATAACTAATCGTACCCTCTTGTGTATCTGTGTGGGTGTTTTTTACAAGCACACTATAGACAATGGGTTTCTTACCCTTAAAAATACCGTCTGCTTTTTCGGGGGTCATTATAACCTGTATGTCTCCGTCTGCTTCTTGTGGCATTTCTTCTAATCCTTCAACAGCTATCTTTTGTATTTTTATTTTTTTTTCGGTTGCAGACTTTGCTTTTTTTTCTTTTGAAAAAACATATTTATAATGATACGATGCTGTAAAATTGGTTATTTTAACCTCAAAACTAATATCAAATACGCCCTCCTTTTCGTGCGGTATAATTAGTGTGTTTTGCAGTTTTTTGTGTGCTGGTATTTTAACTTCAAAGGATTTTTTTTCCATCGTTTCACCATCGTCACTTGTAATTACGTAGATAACAAATCCGGTTTGTTCTAAAGACAAATCATTTTTAATGGAAAGCCTATAACCAACTTTTGTTTTTTCGGTAAACGAACCATCTTTTTCTGTTGGTAAAAAACTAACGGTAATATCTGTTGTGTTATTAAAGGCTGCAGCTCTAACAAACAAAAAAGAAAAGAAAAGAAAATACAATAACCGCTTCATTAGTTTGCTAGTTTTTCGTACAACCAAATGCTTTTAAAGGTATTGTGCCTACTGGTTACTTCGTGCGCTAAAAATGGAAAGGTATATATTTCGCTATTTTTTTGAACAGCCGGTTTTAATTTATTATAAGCACCAATACTTGTTATCGCTGGTGCTAATGGGTCTAACAAACCAACACCATATAATATAGAACAATTTATTTGCGGCATGAAGTTTTGAATTTCAAAATAATTTAGCGTTTGCAACATTTCTTCTTTGGAAATTTGCGTGGCATTATCTGTTAAATAATTATTGATATATTTTAAAATAAACGACTCTTCTCTAATTTGTGGCTCCATTAATAAGTTCAAATGAAAATTGCAGTAGGTAGGATTATCAGCAACACAGGTTTTAATTTTTTTATTTAAAAGCGAGGAAACAACCAATGCCTCCGATGCTCCCTGGCTTCCACCAATAACCGCAATTTTAGTCAAATCAAAACCCATATTTTCATTGGCAAACAAAAAGTCAATTGCCCTAACACAATCCAAATAAATGCCGCGATAAATATATTTTTCTGGGTCTTCTATATTTAGGGTTAATAGGTCTTTTTTATGTGGGTTTATTTGCTGCATGTTATCTACATCAGAACCCCTAGCGTTAATTGAAAGCCCAACAAAGTCGTCTGAAATTTGAGGATCTGCTTTAATTTGATAACCAGAATACAATACCAACACCGGAAATTTCCTGGTAATTAAAACCCTGGGAATGGTTAACCAACCATCGATTTTTATGTTTCCCAAAGATTTCATTTCTATTTTATACACTTTGTTTTTATTGGTCGACTGAAGCTTGTCTTCTTCTATTTTATATTCAGGCTCAACTGCAGCCAATTCATCCATTGCTTTTTTCCAAAAAGCATCAAAATTTGTTGGACGATGATAGCTGTTATTTATTTGAGCAATATCGTAACCAAAACTATAGTGTACCGTATCGTTATAAGTAGGGGTGTTGATAGAAAAATCAATATTAAATATTCCAGGATTTGGAGGTGCTGTTATATTAAATGCTACTGATTTGCTCGCTTTCTTTGCAAGTAGCATATCGTTAAGTTTACCCGATACCAAAACACCGGTAACTGCATCTTTTACGGTATAGCCTACTGTTCCTGCTTGTTTTGTTTGATACTTGTTTTGCAACTCCACATCATATATAATAGGAGCGCCTGTTACAAAAATTCCATCGGTGTTTTTCGGTTTCATTGATGAAACAATTTCACCATCACTATCTTCATCATCAGCCGCTTCTGTATTTTGGGATATTGATAAAACGGTTTGTTTTTCTGTTGCGATTTTTGCAGCTTTCTTTGTATTACCAAAAACAAAATTGAAATTAAATGTGGATATTTTTTCGTTTAGCTCTATTGTAAAGGCAATATCAAAAGTACCTTCTTCGGTGTGCGGAATGGTAAATACTGTTTGCAATTTTTTGTTCGCGGGAATGCTTATATCAAAGTTGTTTTGCAACAAAACAGTTTTTTCTTTTTTAACTACATAAGCAATTGTTCCTTCTTGCGCCTCAGATAATCCGTTTTCAATAAATAACTCGTATTTAATTTTTGATTTTGCGGTAAATTGGTTATTTGAAGAAAGCGGTGTAATTAAAATTTTAATTACACCGGTTTTTTTTGTTACAATTTTTTTAATTGGATTGGTTGCAGATTGTGATTTTTTTACTGTAGTTATTAAACAAAATATAACACAAACGAGTAAGATAAAAAACTGTGTAGTATTTTTCTTACGCTTTGATAAATGATATATGTTGTTATTTACAATCAACCAATTATTGGATTAAATTTTTTTTCTAAAAAACGCGATTTTCTTATGGCTAGATTCAAGGGCTCTTCCATAAGTTTATATAATACTATTGATACAAGGTTTAATAAAACAAAAACCAGGGTTATATTAAGTATGCTGTCGTTTAGTTTTTCTGGAACCCATTCTAAACCATGGTTGTCGAACCAATTAAATAGTAAATCAATCGTGTTTCTAGAAATGTTTTTTAGAAAAGTTGCTATGACGCCAATATGAATTAAGTAAAATATATAAGAGCTTTTACCCAATAGTTGCATGGTTGCAGAAGAGAGAAATTTTTGAAGCCATGATTTTTCAATCATTAAACCATAATATAAAATAGCAATGCCAATTGGTAAAATTATATTATTTGTAAATATTCCAAAAGGATGGTATAATCCAAATTCTCTTCCGTTTAATGGAAGAAAAACCAGGACTGAAATAGCAATTGCCATTCCAAATAAACCAATTGTTGTAAAAACCGGTAGCTGATGAATTTTTTCGTTTTTTTCTAAAACAATTAATGCAAGTTTCATTCCAACAAAGAACTCAATACAGCGACCAAAGAATGTATAGAGAAATAAAAATTGAAAGTTCTTAAAAAAACCAAAAACAGAAAAATTTGAAAATACAAGCACCATTGTCACTCCAAACACTAAAAGCACCAAAGGATAATAAAATAGGTTGTTTTTATTTTTCTTAATGCCAATAAAAAAAACTGGTGCTAATAAATAAAAGCATTCTTCTACTGTTAAAGACCATCCTTGTCCAACACCTGTGAATTTTAGGTCATCAAAAAATCCCCTAATAAAAAAAATATTTAAAACCAGAATTAAGATTGGAGATTGAACAGCACCCATTACAGAAGACTCGCCACCAACAATAAAAAAAAATAAGAATGTTAGTAGGGTTAAAAACAAATACATCGGATAAATACGCGCAATTCTATTCTTAATGTATTTGCGAAACCACGATCCAGTTATTTCGCTGTTTCCATAATAACGCATACAAATTAAAAAACCACTCAAAACAAAAAACATGGTTACCCCCATATGAAATTCATTGAGGGTTCTTTGTATAGGATAAGAAAAATCTAGTTGATTGTAGTGGTGAAAAAACACAAAAAATGCGGCTATTGCACGTACGCCAGTTAGGGCTGGGATGTATGAATTTGCCTTCATCAAAAATGTAGTTTGTTTAGGGGTTTTGTAAAAATTACGCCAAATCCTTGGCTTTTTACCATTAATTGATAATTTATAACGAATATTTTATAGTTATATTATTTACAGGGAGTTTAAATATTATTTTTTTTATTCATAAATAAAAAGCCACCCCTTAAAAAAAGGATGGCCTGTGCTTACTAACCACACATAAAACGTTCATAAATATAATTATGCTTCAGCGGCAATTTTTACTTCATTAATTTTTGCCCTTATTTTTGCTTCAATTTCTTTGGCTAGTTCTGGGTTATCGTGTAATAAACCTTTTACTGATTCTCTTCCCTGTCCTAATTTGTTAGATTCGTAACTAAACCAACTTCCACTTTTATTTACAATACCTAGTTCTACACCCATATCAACAATCTCACCCATCTTACTAATCCCTTCTCCAAAAATAATATCAAACTCTGCCGCCCTAAATGGAGGTGCCACTTTGTTTTTTACCACTTTTACTTTTACGTGATTACCCACTGCAGCGTCTCCGTCTTTAATTTGAGACATCCTTCTAATATCTAGGCGAACAGAAGCATAGAATTTAAGCGCATTACCACCTGTAGTGGTTTCTGGGTTTCCAAACATTACCCCAATTTTTTCGCGTAATTGGTTAATGAAAATACAAACTGTGTTTGTTTTATTAATTGTAGCCGTTAACTTTCTAAGCGCTTGGCTCATTAATCTGGCGTGTAAACCCATTTTACTATCACCCATTTCACCCTCTAATTCACTTTTTGGAACCAAGGCAGCAACTGAGTCAATTACTACAACATCTAAGGCGCCTGATAAAATTAAGCGGTCAGCAATTTCTAGTGCTTGTTCACCATAATCGGGTTGAGATATTAATAAATTATCTACATCTACGCCTAATTTTTTAGCATAAGCACTGTCAAAAGCATGTTCTGCATCAATAAATGCACACATTCCACCTTTCTTTTGCGCTTCTGCAATTACATGAATTGCAACGGTTGTTTTACCAGAAGATTCTGGTCCGTATATTTCAATTACCCTTCCTTTTGGTAAACCTCCTACGCCTAATGCAGCGTCTAAACCGATAGATCCAGTAGAAATTACTTCCATTGGATCTTGGTTTCTTTCATTCATCATCATGACACTGCCTTTACCATAATCTTTATCGATTTTATCAATCGTTAGCTTTAAAGCTTTTAGTTTTTCTGCGTTACTCATAATCTGTTAATTAATGCGTTCGTTTAACTTAAAATTTAATGGAGGACTAAAATTAGTACTAATAATTAATATAAACTAATTTTTTTAGTATTTATTTTACTAACTGATTTAGTTTTATATTTAATTACTTAGGTAAAAGTAGGTGAGAACTGATAATTCCAATAAATAAATACACCTTATTTTAAACGGGTAAATCAATTTTACAATTGTGTAAGAATTACCCGAGTAAACCGGCCGCTTTACTTATTGTTAACATTCTATCCATTGGTTTTTTTGCGGCAATTCTTAAATTTTCATCCATCATAATTTCCGGCGTCTCATACTGCATACATAAATAGAGTTTCTCGAGGGTATTAAGCTTCATATGCGGGCAATCGTTACATGCACAGTTGTTTGTAGGGGGAGCAGGTATAAAAGTCTTTTTTGGACTATCCTGTTGCATTTGATGTAAAATACCTGTTTCGGTAGCAACAATATATTCTTGCGCAGTATCTGTTATAGAAAATTTTAATAATTGTGTAGTGCTACCAATAAAATCTGCAATACGTAAAATGGCTTCTTCACATTCTGGATGTGCAATCAATTTTGCTTTTGGATGACGGATTTTTAATTTAATTATTTTCTCTAAACTAAATATTTCATGCACCATACAAGCACCATTCCAAAGTAACATTTCTCTGCCTGTTTTTTTTATTAAATAGGCTCCTAAATTTTTATCCGGTGCAAAAATAATCGGTTGATTTTTAGGAATACTTTCAATAATTTTTTCCGCATTTCCTGAAGTGCAAATAATATCTGATAAAGCTTTTATTTCTGCAGAGCAGTTCACATATGAAACCACTAAATGATCTGGATTTTTTTCTTTAAATTGCTTGAAAGCCGCTGTGGGAGCGCTATCTGCAAGAGAACATCCAGCTTTTAAATCTGGTAATAAAACTTTTTTATTTGGGTTTAAAATCTTTGCTGTTTCTGCCATAAAGTGCACACCGGCAAAAACAATAATACTGGCATTTGTTTCGGCTGCTTTTTGTGCGAGCCCCAAACTATCCCCAATATAATCCGCCACGTCTTGGATATCTGGTTCTTGGTAGTAATGTGCCAGTATGATTGCATGTTTGTTTTTCTTTAGAAGTTCAATCTCCGAAAATAAATCCAAACGCGCATCAATTTCTATGTCAACAAAACCTTTTTGTAAAATTGTATCATTTGAAATGTTCATAATCATCGTAATAGTATTTAATAATACTTATTTATAAAACCTAACTATTACTATTAGGGGTGTTAATATCGTGATAACTTTATTATCAACAAAAGTCAAAGTTAATTACTATCTGTTTATCCACTCCAATTCACATAAAATTCACACCATAAAATATAGATAGGTTTTATGTTTTAATCGTTTATCCCCTTTTGTATAAAACATAATTAACACCTTAAAAAAATGTTAATTCACTTTTTTTCCACTGTTAATTAAGAGAGATTAAAACGTGTTTAATTTTTATCAATCTCTAAAAAACAGGTTTTTAGTGAAAGTTATTCTATCTCAATGCACATTTAAAAATTGAAAAACGGCAGTTTTACACTGAAAATGCAATTTTTGCACAAGCCTCTGTGGATAGAATTTCAAAGAGATAATTCATATAAAACGCTATAAGAATCAAAAAGCCTTTAATTTCCATATACAAATTGCAGCAAAATAGCGGTATTTATAGGTTTGATTGCGTTTTTCAGATCTTATTCTATTGTTTTTTCCCCTATTTTTGCCATCCTTAAAATCATTTAATAATAGTCTATTATGTCTGTCATTCAAAGTATTCGTGACAAAGGTGCGTGGATCATTTTTGGAATCATAGCCCTTGCATTGATTGCATTCATTCTTCAGGATGGTGTACGTCGTGGTGGTTCATCTACCGATAATACCACACTTGGAAAAGTTAATGGTGAAAAAATTGAGCGCCTCGCTTTCGAAGAAAAACTTACTATGCAAGAACGCATGTATGGAGCTCAAGGTGCACAAAGAGAGCAATTAATTGGTTCTTTATGGAATCAAGAAGTTGAAAGAATTGTTTTACAACAAGAGTACGATAAATTAGGTTTACAAATAACAGGTAAAGAACTTACAGAAATTTTGTTTGGCGAGAACTCTCCATTAAAACAAGAATTCACTGATCCTAAAACCGGTGTATTTAGAGCGAATGATGCTAAACAAGCTTTTGCACAAATTAAAAAAAGCAAAAATGCAGAACAGGTTAATATGATTAACGCTGTTTATATCACCCCAACTATTGAACAAGGTTTACGTATGAAATACCAGGGCTTATTACAACAATCTGCTTATGTTCCAAAATGGTTAATTGAAAAACAACAAGCAGATAATAATTCTGTTGCTAATATCTCTTATACAATGGTTCCCTTTTCAAGTGTTAGTGATAGCACAGTTAAAGCAACTGACGAAGAAATAAGCGATTATGTAAGTAAGCATGCTAATGAATTTAAAAAAGAAGAAGAAACACGAACAATAGCATACGTTAGTTTTAACGCAGCTGCTTCATCTACCGATACATTAAACGTTCTAAACCAAATCAAAACGCTTAAATCAGAATTTGCAAGCACTGCAGACGCAAAATCATTTCTAGGAAAGGTTGGTTCTGATGTTGCTTTTTATGATAGTTATTTTAGTAAATCTAAATTACAACAGTCTAACAAAGACTCATTAACCGCTTTACCTATTGGTGGTTTATTTGGACCTTATATTGATGGTGGAAATTTAGTTATTGCTAAAATGGTTGGCATTAAGCAATGGCCTGATAGTGTTACAGTACGCCACATTTTAATTGGTACACAAGATCCAAGAAGTGGTCAAGCTATTCGAAGTGATAGTACTGGACAAAAATTAGCAGATAGTATTGCTACTGCCATTAAAGCTGGTGCTGATTTTGGTGCATTGTGTGCTAAATATTCAGATGATCAAGGAAGTAAAGATAAGGGTGGTGTTTATGAATATTTCCCACAAGGAAAAATGGTATTGGCTTTTAATGATTTTGCTTTTGATAAACCAGTTGGAACCAAGTCTGTGGTTAAAACAGAATTCGGTTATCACTACATAGAAATTTTAGGACAAAAGAATTTTGCACCTGCATATAAAATTGCATACTTAGCTAAACCAATTGTTGCAAGCAACGAAACAGTAAGTAGCGCTAATACTGCCGCAGCTCAATTTGCATCCAACAGTAAAAACAAAAAAACTTTCGACGAAGCAGCACTTAAATTAAACAAACAAACTTCTATAGGATCAGATATTAAAGCGAATGACAACCAAATTATAGGTTTGGGCGCAAGTCGTCAAATGGTTCGTTGGGCTTTTGATAAAGGATTAGGTGATATTTCTGAACCAACAGAAGTTGGCGACAAATATGTTGTAGCAATTATTGTAGCTGTAAATAAATCAGGCTTAATGGGTGTTGGTGAAGCACGTCCTTTGTGCGAAAACCTGGTTCGTAATGCTAAAAAAGCAAAAATTATTATTGATACAAAAATCAAAGGGAACACACTAGAAACAATAGCATCAAGCACTGGATCTTCTGTTCAAAAAGCTGATAGCGTTAGTTTCGCTTCTCCTTTTATTCCTTCAATTGGTAGTGAGCCAAAAGTAATTGGAGCTGCTTTTAATAAAGCATTACAAGCGAAAGCAAGTGATCCAATTATTGGAACAAGCGGTGTGTTTGCTGTACGTGTTGAAAGTAATGGTGCTAAACCAGCTACTTCAGACGTTGCAACAATTAAGCAAGGTTTAATACAATCTGCTCGTATGGCTGCTTATAGAGGTTTAGATGCTTTGAAAAAATCAGCTACCATTAAAGACAACCGTTCTAAATTTTATTAATCGTTTTTAAATTAAAATAGAAGGCTGTTTCATTCATTTGAAACAGCCTTTTTTGTTTTCCCAATATCAAAACCGCGGTCTAACTACAATCTTGTAATTTTGTACTAGTAAAGCTTTAACCATGGCAACAGAAGAATTTGTAAATAAGGTAGCAGAAAGTGGTTTAATAACCTTGAATCTAGAAGAATTTTATCCCAAAGGAAATATTAAAGTATTTGATTTAAAGGGATATCTTTTTATGGAATTGATATTAAAAGAAAAAGATTTTCGCGCTGCATTACAAACTACCGACTGGACTATTTATCAAGATGCAAACGTTGCCATTACTTGTTCGGTAGATGCCATCATTCCTATGTGGGCATATATGTTAATTGCTAGTTATTTACAACCCGTTGCTGCTGAAATAGTTTTTGGAGATGAATCAACATTAATTAAAACACTAATTTTAAAAAACCTCCAAAGCTTTAACGCATCAGAATATACAGACAAGCGTGTTGTGGTAAAAGGATGTGGTGATGTATCTATTCCAGAAACTGCGTATGTAGAAATTACCAATCAGCTAAGACCTTTTGTAAAAAGTATTATGTACGGAGAACCATGTAGTACGGTTCCTATTTTTAAAAAACCCAATCCAGCAAAAACGATCAACTAGTAGTTTTTTCTATTGGTTACTTCCTCAAATTGTGTGTCATAATCTTCACGAATGGTCCCCATAATTCTATCCCAGAACAATAAATACAAACCATAGTTTCCTTTAAAATATTGGTGGTGTTGGTTGTGGTTAACCGATGTGTTAATCCAACGTCCAATTTTAGACTTACTAAACTTGCTGCTATACAGTTCATAACCCAGATGCCCGTAGATATTGTAAATAATAGAAAACAAAAAGAAAAAAACTAGGTGTGTAATATGTATTGGAAAAGCAAAATAAAACACAAAAATAATCCCCTGTTCTATTACAGCTTCTATTGGATGAAAAGCATACGCAGCCCAAGGTGAGGGATTGGTTGATTGATGGTGAACTAGGTGAACATATTTAAACAAACGTGGGTGGTGCATTAACCTGTGAAACCAATAAAAATAAGTATCGTGAATAATAAAGAGTAATGGATAAACCGCAAAATAATACAACCAACCATGGTCTGAAATTTTTAAATACCTGGTTGTATATGGTGCAACACTAGGGCGCAGTAGGATATAAATAAATAAAGAAAAAATTAAAATAGTGGTTGTAGAGTAGATGATTTCTCTTAAAAAATCAGTTGTTTTTGCATCACGACGTTGTATTTTTTTATACTGCCACTTTTTCTTTTTCCAGATATAGAAAACAAAAAACACTATCCCAGCTATAATATAATAACGTGTACCAATTCTGAAAAATGCTGTTAAGTAAAACTGCCAATCAAATTGCATCTTTTTTATTTAAGTGTATTCTTATAATCTATTAAACCCTTTCTTGCTTTTTTTTGTATCCGCTTTTGCATAAAAGTAGACCATCCAAATAAATAACCAACTAATCCATAATTTTGTTTACACCAATCATAAAAATTGAAACCATCGGTGTGTTCAATGATTAATCCGTCTTGTATTCTAAAGTAAGCCTTATTTTTTTTAAGAATCAACTTTCCACTATCGGTATATTTTTCTTCCCATAAACATGTGGCATATTCTTCATCTAATTCCTGAATATTACTATAGCTTGTTTTTAAATCTGGTATGCAGGTACACAAAAGATGCCACATTGCTTTTGTTGAATCAATGTCTAATAATCCCATCACCTGATTGTTGTATACCGCGTTTTCTGCATAACAAGATTGCAGTTTTTTATAATCTCGATTTTCAAGTGACTGAAAAAATTGATGTATTATATTTTGATTAAGGGTCATATTAATAAGTATGTTTAGTGTGCAAGTAACCAATTAGTACCAACGCCCAATTCTGCTTCAACCGGAACGCCGTTTGGTAATGGTAGTGCAGCTTTCATATTGTTTAAAATAAGTGGTTTTAAAATATCTAATTCTTCGGGCAAAGCATCAAAAATCAATTCATCGTGTACTTGTAAAATCATCTTCGATTGAAGATTGGCTTCCTTCATGGCATGGTGAATTCGGATCATGGCCAATTTAATCATATCGGCTGCGGTGCCTTGAATAGGAGAGTTAACAGCATTTCTTTCTGCAAAACCACGCACGGTAAAGTTTTGAGAATTAATATCTTTTAACCAACGCTTTCTACCCATTAAGGTTTCAACGTATCCATTGTCTTTGGCAAATTGTATGGTGGTTTCCATGTATTCATTAATACCACTAAACTCTTTCTTATAATTGTCAATTATTTCTTTAGCCTCAGTTCTTGAAATACCTAGGTTTTCTGCTAAACCAAAAGCACCTTGTCCATAAATGATTCCAAAGTTCACACTCTTTGCCTTATAGCGTTGCTCTTTGGTTACATCGGCCTCTTCAATTCCATACACCTTTGCAGCCGTTGCATTGTGAATGTCTTTGCCTAGTTTAAATGCCTCACACATATTAGCATCACCACTAATTGCCGCAACAATACGCAATTCAATTTGAGAATAATCGGCACTTACCAAAACATGTTTGCTATCTCTAGGAATAAATGCTTTTCTAATTTCTTTGCCTCGATCGCTCCTTATTGGAATATTTTGTAAGTTCGGATTATTACTACTTAATCTTCCTGTTACCGCAACGGCTTGCGCATACGATGTGTGAACCCTTCCTGTTTTACTATTAATTAAATTTGGCAAAGCATCAACATAGGTGCTTTTTAATTTTGTCAATTCTCTAAAACCTAAAATATCTGCAACGATTGGGTTGTTGTGCGCTAATTTTTGAATTACATCTTCGCCTGTTGCGTATTGACCTGTTTTTGTTTTTTTTGCTTTCGGATCAATTTTTAATTTTTCAAATAATACTTCGCCCAATTGTTTTGGAGAAGCTAAATTAAAACGAACACCCGCTTGCGCATAAACAGATTCTTCAAAAACTTTTGCATCTTTTTCAAGTTCTTTACTATAAGCATTTAAAAAATCAACATCAATTGCAACACCTTCAAATTCCATATCTGTTAACACTCGCACCAATGGATTTTCAACTTCGTTAAAAACGCGTTCAACGTTCTTTTCTGTTAATAGCGGAACAAAAATATTTTTTAATTGCAAGGTTATATCTGCATCTTCTGCAGCATACTCTTTTGCTTTTTCGGTATCAACATCGCGCATATTTCCTTGGTTCTTTCCCTTCTTACCAATCAGTTCTGCAATATGTACGGGTTCATATCCTAAAAACTGTGCACTCAGTAAATCCATACTACGCCTGCCTTCTGGCTCAATTAAATAATGCGCTAACATAGTGTCGAACAAATTACCTTTTGGCTCTATGCCATACCATTTTAATACCAATAAATCGTATTTAATGTTTTGTCCAACCCAAGTAATACTTGTTTTTTCAAAAAGTGGTTTGAATAAATTTAAAATATTTTTTGTTTTATTGATATCTGCGGGGCAAGGAATATAAAATGCTTTTGTTGGTTCATAAGAAAAACTTAACCCAACCAAACTCGCTTCGTTTGCATCAATATCGGTTGTTTCTGTATCGAAACAAATTTCAGATTGCTGCATTAAAGTGTTTACAAGAGCAGTAATACTTTCTTCGCCTTCTATTAATTGATAATCGTGTTCGGTATTGTGTATGTTTTTATCTGCCGATAAACCTGTGTTGCCACCATCTTCAGAAAGTGCAGATTTTAATTCGTTATTTGCTTGTTTGTTTTCTGTGCTTACAACAGCATTTCCAAATAAATCCATTTGGCCTTCTTGTGCTGGTGCTGTTTGAAATGCATTGAATGCATCGCCCAAAATTCTTTTACCAAGCGTTTTAAATTCTAGTTCCGAAAATACAGTAACCAACTCTTCGTTGTTCCATTCTTTTAATCGATAATTCTCTTCGTGAAATTCTAGCGGAACATTGGTAATAATGGTTGCGAGTTTTTTACTCATAATCGCAAGGTCTTTTCCGTTGCGTATTTTTTCTCCAATGGCGCCTTTTATTTCATCGGCATGAGCCAAAACATTTTCTAGTGTATCATATTCTTTTAAGAGTTTAGCTGCCGTTTTTTCTCCAACACCAGGAATGCCTGGAATATTATCAACCGCATCGCCCATCATGCCTAACATGTCTACTACTTGTTCTACTCGCTGAATATCCCACTTGGCACAAATTTTTTCGGCCGTTAAAATTTCATGGGGGTTGCCCATAAACGGTGGCTTATAAATATATACATGCGGATGAATTAGTAATTGGCCATAATCTTTATCTGGTGTAACCATATAAACCTCATATCCCAAATCTGCGGCTTGCCAAGCAATAGTACCAATGACATCATCTGCCTCGTAGCCATCTAATTCCACCACCGGAATATTAAAACCACGGATAATTCTTTTGATATCCGGAACAGAGGCTAATAAGTCTTCGGGTGTTTCTTGTCTGTTGGCTTTATAGTCTGCAAAATCAGTATGTCTTTCTGTTGGGGCGTGTGTATCAAAACACACGGCGATATGCGTTGGTTTTTCTTTGTTAATTAAATCAAACAAGGTGCTAGTAAATCCAAATTGTGCATTGGTATTATATCCTTTTGAAGTAATTCTAGGATTCCTAATCAATGCATAATAAGCACGATAGATTAAGGCAAAAGCATCGAGTAAGTAAAGTTTTTTGGCCATGCTGCTAAGGTAGATAATTTACTTACCCAAATAAAAAAACCCCACAAAAAGACTGCCCCCAAAAAGTTAGACACTTAATGGGGGCGTTTTTTGAATAACACTAATATATTCACTTATGAATTCAAACTACAGTTTGTTAATTCAATTTATTTAATCCCATATTTTGTTTGATACCTATCATACAATTGTGTTTGCTTGTTTTCGAGGCTTACTTTTCTGCCTTGAATAAATGCCATTACAACCGTACTTGATTTCATATCTAATATATCACCATCGGTAACTACAATATTTGCGTCTTTACCAACTTCTAATGTGCCCGTTCTGTCTTCAATACCTAGAATTTTAGCCGGATTTAAAGTGATGGCAGAAAGCGCTTCTTCTTTGGTTAATCCATAAGTTGCTGCGGTTCCTGCATTATAAGAAAGGTTGCGATAACGCGTGTTATCTGAAGCATCATTTAATGCAAACAAAACACCTGCTTTTTGTAAAGCTGCCGGTGTTTTAAAAGGTTGATCAATATCATCGTCTTCTGTTGCTGGTAAGGCGTGTTGTTCGTTTAGTATTACCGCAATATTTGAAGCTTTTAATAAATCAGCAATTTGATAACTTTCGCTACCGCCAACAATCACCACATCAAAACCAAACTCTTTTACAAAATCAATGGCCACCAACATTTGTTTCACCTGATCGGCGTGTACAAATAATTTTTGTTTTTTATCAAACAAACCTTTTACGGCTGCTAACTTTAAATTGGTATTGGTATGAACACTCTCTTGTAAATAGGCTTTAGCTTGTCTGAAAAAACTTTTAATTTCTTCTGTTTTATCTAAAGCAATTTTTGTTGGATCGGGTGCATCTCCGCCACTAAAACCGCCACGACCAAAACCACCCCTTCTGCCAAAGCGAACAATAAAACTTGGCATGTTTAAATGAATACCTGCATCCATTTTATAAGCAGCATCTTCCCAATTCCAGGCATCAAGTTGTACCACACTAGATGTGCCACTAATAGTACCTCCTTCGGGAGTAATGCTTGCCAATAAAATACCATTACCCTTTAAAACATTAATTACTCTTGAGTCGGTATTGTAAGCTGTAATAGAACGAACATTGCTATTAATGTCACCAAGTTCTTGCACATCATTGCTGCCGCGAACACCATTAGAAATTTCTTTTAATCCTAAGTCGGTAGAAGGTAAAATTAAACCAGGATAAATTTGTTTTCCTTTTGCATCAAAAACATGTGTAGGGTCTGTTGTAGGAACAACAACGTATGTACCAATTGCAGTAATTTTTCCATTACTAACTTCTATGGTCTGGTTTTCTAAAACCGTTCCGTTGCCCACGTGAATGGTTCCGTTGGTAATGAATAATTTTCCTTTATATGCTTTTGCTGGATAAATTGATTCTTGTGCTTGTGTAATTAAACAAAATAAAAACACAGCAGATATTGTTATAAATAATTTTTTCATGTTCTTAGTTTTTATTTGTTGATTGTTGCTTCTTCTTGTACATCAATAGTAAACATTCCATCTTTGTGTTCATGGTCACCACAGCTTAGAATTGTTTGCCAGCTTGGTTCTGCCGGACGTACAGCACCACCGCCTCTTTTTTCACCAATCATTTTTTGTGTTAAACGAAAACGTTCTGCTTGTATTTTTTTACGTTGTAATACATCTTTTTCGCGATCAAAATATACAATACCGTCTACAATTGTTTTTTCTGATTTTGCGTAGATGCTTAAAGGATTATCACTCCAAATGACAATGTCGGCATCTTTTCCTGCTTTAATACTTCCTACTTTATCGGCAACGTGTAATGCTTTTGCAGGATTGATGGTTACCATTTTCAACGCCTCTTCTTCACTAACGCCACCGTATCTAACCACCTTGCCTGCTTCTTGATTTAAGCGTCGTGCCATTTCTGCATCATCAGAATTAATACAAACATTCAAACCCACTTTTTGCATGATAGCAGCATTATATGCAATAGCATCTGTTACCTCTACTTTGTAATAATACCAGTCAGAAAAAGTGGAAGCACTTGAACCATGTGCTTTCATTTTATCGGCAACTTTATATCCTTCTAAAATATGTGTGAATGTGTTGAACACGAATCCGTATTTATCACCTACACGCATTGCTGCAGTAATTTCACTTTGTACATAAGAGTGACAAGTAATAAAACGTTTTTTATTTAAAATTTCTACAAGTGCATCTAGCTCTAAATCTCTTCTGGTTTTAGGATCTATTTTTAAAGCGGCTTCGTAATCTTTAGCACGCGCAAATCCATCGTTCAATACTTCTGCCACACCCATTCTAGTATCAGGGAATCTGTTGTTTGATTGAGAGGTTGTACGTTTAACGTTTTCGCCAAGTGCAAATTTTATAAATGGATCGGCACCTTTAAATTTCAAATCTTCGTCATTAGCACCCCAACGTAATTTGATTAATTGGGTTTGTCCGCCAATGGTATTTGCAGAGCCGTGTAAAATATGAGAACTAGTTACACCACCACTCAATTGGCGATAAATATTAATGTCTTCTGGATTTAAATTATCTCCAATTCTTACTTCAGAAGTTACTGATTGCGCACCTTCATTTATTGAAGAGGCCGCAATATGTGAATGCTCGTCAATAATTCCTGCGGTTACGTGTTTGCCTGTTCCGTCAATAACACGTGCACTTGCATCGGATAGGTTTTTACCAACTTTGGCAATTTTTCCGTCTTTAATTAATACATCGGTATTTAATAATTTACCCTCTTTTTCGCTAGTCCAAACAGTGGCGTTTTTAATTAATAAGTTTTCTGCTGTTGGTTGCACTTCCCATCCATATCCATCAAAGGGAAAAGTCACTTTTGCTAAACGCTGTGGAAAAGAGGATTTTTTTCTACTAGAATCTGAAGAAACAACCGTTTGTGTTGAATCATAGATTGCAGACCAAGTAATGGCATGCCCTGCAGTATCTTCTCCTGTTCCACCCCAGGTGTTTCCGTTGGCAACACCAGTTAAACGAAATTGGGTTGCTGTACTAGCGCCACCACCAAATCCACCAAGTCTTCCAGCACCACGTTCAGGACTTGGTGTATCGTTTGTTGATGCAGATCTTGCTGGTGCTTTTCTTGGAGCTACTGGTGAAAAGTTTAGTTTTACCATTTTGCCTTCCATACTAAACTTACCTATTAAAGTGTCTTTGTTTATTACGTTCGCGGTACTAGTGTTTTTAACATCTAATGTGTATTTGATTGGGCCGTTGTTTGTATTTATAGATAAGGTATAATTTCCTTTCACTTCAAACCAAGCATCTTCTTTAATACCATATTTATTACCATCTACCCAGTTTTGTAATAAAGTAGTTTTTTCTGAAAAGATAGGTCCCGAACTGATTATAAAGTTGGCACGCTTTCCGGTTTCAATACTTCCAACAGCATCGTAAATTCCTAAAACGGTTGCGGGTGTTTTGGTTAATGCTTCTAAAGCACGCGTTTCAGACAAGCCCATTTCAATTGCTTTTCTCAAACTCGTCATAAATGAATTAAGGGCTTTAGAATCAGCGGTTGTTAAACAAAAAGGAATACCTGCTTTTTCCATTGCACCAGCATTTGTTGGGGCTAGTTCCCAGTGTTTCATATCTGCTAAAGAAACAGCACGTGCATCACTAGGATCTTCTACGTCCATTGCTTGCGGAAAATTTAATCCAATAATATAAGTGGCATTGGTAGCCGCAATTTCTTTCACGCGTTGGTATTCGTTACCACCACCTTTAATAATATATTTTACACCAAACTCTTTACCAATACGATCAGCTCTTAGGTCAGACCATTTATCGTCGGCCTCAAAAATTTGAGGAAGGTTTTGATTACTGTTCCAAGCTTGTAATGAAAGGTTCAAACCTTCTTTGCTTGGTTTGGTCTCATACCATTTTGCGTCTAAATAATTTTGACGCAACAATGCAATGCTACCCATTGCACTACTAGGATAAGACTGAGAAGAAGTTCCTTTACTAAATGAATAGTGTGCAGACGCTTTTTCTTTTACTACTACTAGGTTTTCTTTTTCGTTAGCAAGTGTAACAACTACACCCGTTCCACGTGCAATGCCATCTTTTAAATGCGTTAACACGGTTCCAAAACCGATATCACGCAAACTTTTTGCTTTAGCTTCTTCTGCATTAAATAATTTTGCAGCATCTGTTTCTGGGTGTATGGCTTGGTTCCAACCATAAGCACCTTTGTTGTTTGATGTTAATTGTGCTGGTGCATTAAAGTTAAATCCGCCACGCTCTCTGGTTGGAGCCGCAACACCGTAATCACTATAAATATCAATAAAGGAAGGATAAATATATTTTCCTTTACAATCAATTACAACTGACTCTTTTGGTATAGTAGTTCCTGACGCACCAACGGAAATTATTTTTCCTTCTTTAATAATTAATACTCCGTTTGTAATTGTGTTTTGAGCATCTTTTACAATGGTTGCATTGGTAAACGCATAAGAGCCGTTTCTTTTATCGGCCACACCGTTTACCGGAAATGATTCTTGGGCTTGAATTAAGGTCGACAAAAATAGCCCTAGTACAAGGAATTTAATTTTACGCATAAGATAGATTTATTTCTCAGAACTTAAATCTACTTATTAATTGAACTCCTTAAAAATATTTTGTTTTAAAAAAGGATGAGCGGTTGAATTTTTTTTATTTATTGGAATTTTTTTCTACGCTTTTAATAAAATCAATGACACCATTCATGAAAACTTGTTGGTCATCCCACATGGCTAAATGACTTCCGTTCGGACAATATAAATATGAACCATGTTGTACTTGTGTACTCATCCATTTCATGTGTTCTGGATCCATGGTATCGAATTTGGCGCCAACGGTAAGTGTTGGAACCGATATTTTAGGTAAATCTTTTTTAATATCCCATGGCAATAAACGACCACCCACTTTAAACTCACTAGGGCCTTGCATCATCACATAAATTTCTTCGTTTACGTGTTTGAAACTTCTGTTTACAGGATCTGGAAATTCTGGTAAACGACAAAGGTGTTTTGTGTAATATTCAGATAATACAAGCTGCTGATAAGTTGGGTCTTTAAATTGGTTTTTTGCTTCGTATTGTTGCAAAGAATCAACAAGTGATGGACGCATTTCTTTTCTTAAAACTGCATTATATTTTGCATAGTCAGAAATGCTAGCCATCATATTACAAACAATTAATCCCTTTAAGTTTTGTTGGTATTTCAAAGCATATTCCATAGCTAAAATTCCGCCCCATGAATTTCCTAATAAGTAAAAATTATCTTTATTTAATTTCAGCGCAACCCTTACTTGTTCTAACTCATCAACAAATCTTTCGGTGGTCCAAAGGCTGCTATCTTTTGGTTGGTCGCTATAGTAAGAACCTAGTTGATCGTACTCATACATTTCAAATCCTACTGCAGGAAAAAAGCTTTCAAAGCATTCCATGTATTCGTGCGTCATTGCAGGACCGCCGTGTAATAACAAAACTTTTACGGTAGGATTATTACCAATTCTTTTTGTCCAAACTTTAAATTTTCCAACAGGTGTGTTGATGTCAATTAATTTAATACCTGCAACCTGAACGCCTGAATCTATTGCAGCGTAATAGTTTGAGGCAACACTGTTTTTTTGCGGTTCGTTTTTGCAAGCACTAAATGTTACAATAATAGCTATTAAACAAATAGAAAATAATGTGCGCATTGTTTGTTGTGGGATTGTTATGAACATAAGATGATCGTTTTATAAATTCAATATGAATATAAAAAATTATTTGATTTATCTACCCATGTACACCATTAATATTTGAACATCACTTGGATTCACACCACTAATTCTACTTGCTTGTCCTAATGTTCTTGGCTTTATTTTATTAAACTTTTGTCTTGCTTCGTTAGATACTGCAGACACATTATCGTAATTAAAATTATCAGGTATAATTAAGTTTTCCATCAAACTCATTTTGTTAACGAGTTCGTTTTCCTTTTCAATATATCGCTCGTATTTTATTTGTATTTCTGCTTGTTCAATATCATCGTTGTTTGCAGTGCTTAATGCTTCTTGTAATGCAGGAATTTCATTTTTCATTTCTGTTAATGAAACATTTGGACGCAATAAAAGTCTTGCAGCTTTTTGTTTTTCTGTAATTATGGCTGATCCAATTTTGGTAAAATAGTGGTTAATATCTTCAGGACATATACTAAATTCCAATAATATATCTTTTACTGATTTTACTTGTTTTATTTTCTCTGAAACTTTTTGCATTCTTTCTGCCGAAGCTAGTCCAAGATTAAAACTTCTTTCGGTTAATCGAATATCGGCATTGTCTTGACGCAGCAGGGTTCTAAACTCTGCACGGCTCGTAAACATTCTATAAGGCTCGTCGGTTCCTTTGCTAATTAAGTCGTCAATTAAAACACCAATATAGGCTTCGCTTCTTTTTAATACAAAGGGTTCAAGATTTCTTGTTTTCTGGTGCGCATTAATTCCGGCCATTAAACCTTGACAGGCTGCTTCTTCGTAACCCGTTGTTCCGTTAATTTGTCCGGCAAAAAACAGGTTGGGCAAGCCCTTTGTTTCTAAAGAATACTGCAATTGTGTTGGCGGAAAATAATCGTATTCAATAGCATAACCAGGTCTAAATATTCTACAGTTTTCAAAACCAGGAATCAGCCGAAGTGCTTGGTGTTGCACTTCTTCGGGCAAAGAGGTAGAAAATCCGTTTACATAAATCTCCACCGTATTCCATCCTTCGGGTTCTACAAATATTTGGTGGCGGTCTCTGTCGGCAAAGCGATTGATTTTGTCTTCAATACTTGGACAATACCTCGGACCAACGCCCTCAATTCTGCCTTGATACATTGGACTTCTGTCGAAACCTGTTTTTAAAATATCGTGAACTTCTGTGTTTGTGTAAGTAATAAAGCAACTACGTTGGTTGTTTGGTTTAACTCGCTCAACGTCTAAATAAGAAAAGCCTACAATTTCTTCATCGCCTTTTTGCTCTTCCATTTTACTATAGTCGAGGCTACGACCGTCAACCCTAGGAGGGGTTCCTGTTTTTAATCGATCACTCTCAAAACCTAGTGCAACCAATTGTTCGGTGATTCCAGTAGCCGCTTTTTCTGCTACTCGCCCACCGCCAAACCTTTTCTCACCAATATGAATTACACCATTTAAGAATGTTCCACTAGTAACCACCACTGCCTTTGAATGAATTTCGTGCCCCATTCCCGTAACTACACCACAAGCTTTGTTGTCTTTAATTAATATAGACTGCACCATGTCTTGATAGAAATCTACATTTGGTGTCTGTTCTAGCATCTCGCGCCATTTTGCAGCAAATAACATTCTGTCACTTTGTGCTCTTGGGCTCCACATGGCCGGACCCTTACTCCTATTTAACATCCTAAATTGAATGGTACTTAGGTCGGTAACAATTCCGCTATATCCACCCAAAGCATCAATCTCTCTAACTATTTGACCTTTGGCAATTCCGCCCATGGCAGGATTACAGCTCATTTGAGCAATGGTTTGCATATTCATGGTCACTAACAAAACCTTACTACCGAGGTTTGCGGCAGCCGCTGCTGCTTCACAACCGGCGTGTCCGGCACCTACTACTATCACATCATAATTTGGAAACATAGGGCAAAGATACTTACGAGATGAATTACCTGTTTTTAAATATTCAAGGCTATTAAGAACGATTTAACCCTATGGTTTAGTATAAAAAGGGTGTTCCACGTGGAACATTTACCCAAACCGTTTATGAAGGATGTGTTTTTGCGTGTTTATTTAGTCTAGATATAGGTGTGTTCCACGTGGAACATGTGCCAAACCGTTTAGGATGGATATGTTTTTGGATGTTTATTTAGGTCTAGATATTGGGGTGTTCCACGTGGAACATGTGCCAAACCGTTTAGGATGGATATGTTTTTAGATGTTTATTTAGGTCTAGATATTGGTGTGTTCCACGTGGATGCCAAACTCGTTTCGGGTAGGCCCCTCTATTGCCTGTTTTAAGAAAGTTTTAATTTCAGGCTTACAGCTAGAATATACTGCCAAGCCTATTTTGGAAGACCCTCTTCTTGTATGATTGAATGTTTACTTTGGTCTTGAAGTTGTTAGGTTTCACGTGGAACATAATTTGCGAGGCCTCTTAAAAAAGCCAAATTGCCTAAAACCCATTCCTTTTAAAGATTTTCCACTGGAGGGCCCGCCATCAAAAAGAACTAAACTTAAATACAAGGGAATTGATAAACAGGCTTAACCAATGATTCTTATGAAAACCTTATCCGCCTTTTGGTACTTGATAAACTGGATGTTCCACGTGGAACATTAGGTTGAACTTGTTTTGGAAGGTCGTCTACTTTGGTTGTTTTTGGGCTGTGTTTGAATATTGTGATGTTCCACGTGGAACATTAGGCCTTAATTGTTTTAAGGTATAACGCTAAATAATAGTCTTCTTTGCTGCGCATCATAGCAATATCTGCCTTGGTTTTGTCTTTATAGCCACATAAATGGAGGGCGCCGTGAAAAATTACCCGAAGCATTTCGTTGGAGTAACTGGTTTTTAGTTGCACCGCATTGTCTTTTACCCGATCAATACTGATGTAAATTTCACCAATTAGCTGTTTTGGCTGCTCAGAAAGGTTAAAACTGATGATGTCTGTATAGTAATCGTGTTGTAAAAAGGTATTGTTGATGTTTAGTAAAAAAGCATCTGAGCAAAAAACATATACCAAACTTTCTAGGCCCTGCTTCTCTTTTACAAAAATCCCATCCACAAAATTCTTGAGTTGGGTTTTGTTGGTAAACCGAAATGGTCGGTCGGCGGAAGTAAATTGGGTATTTGCCATAGTTGTGTTGCTTACTCCAAAATTCGTAACTATTTGCATGCGATGCTCATTACCTTTGCAAAATATACCAGTGAACTAGTAATAAATGAAAAGATTGTCGGAATTAGCCTCAGGTCAAAAAGCAGAGATCATGTCTTTTGAAAAAGACGAGATCTTTATTAAGCTGATGGAAATGGGTTGTGTGCCAGGCGAAATTATTAAAGTAGAACAAAAAGCACCAATGGGTGATCCTATTTCAATCTCTGTGGCTGGGTATCATTTAAGTTTACGCATCAGTGAAGCGCACAGTATTTTTGTAAAAGAACTGCCCCATTAACCACCAATCAATTCTTTCAATGAATATTGGACTCTATTTTGGCTCGTTTAATCCCATACATATAGGACACCTAATTATAGGCAACCATGTGGCGAATCATGCCAATATGCAACAAGTTTGGTTTGTGGTCTCTCCACAAAATCCGTTGAAACCCTCTGGTGTATTACTTAATGAGTACCATCGTTTGCACCTTGTTCAGTTGGCTATAGAAGGAAACTTGCAATTTAAAGCCGTAGATTTTGAGTTTAAATTACCACGCCCCACTTATACCATTGACACTTTAACCTACCTCACTGAAAAATATCCGCAGCACCAGTTTTCTATTATTATGGGTAGTGATAGTTTTCAAAACCTGCCCCGCTGGAAAAATTTTGAAGGCTTAGTTCAAGGCTATTCTTTTATAATTTATGAACGTCCAGGCTTTAAGGTTGTGAACGACTATGGTGCAAAATTGCAAATATTAAAAGCGCCACTACTTGAAATATCCGCTACCGATATCCGCCACGCCATTAAAGAAGGCCAGTCTGTGCGCTATTTATTGCCCGAAAAAGTACAAGAAGAAATAGAAAGAACCGGGTATTATAAATAAAACTTATTGATTTATAGTTATATACATATTATAAACAAATAATCTATAAAATTTCATCAATTATTTTTAATAGTATAAACAGCATTGAATAGTTTTAGGATACAAACTTATTTTATGCGTTTAACCATTGTTTTCTTTGCCATTATATTTAGTGGAATAGCCCAAGCACAATTAACGGTTGAAAAAATCATGCAAGATCCAAAGTGGATGGGCTCCTCTCCGTCTGGGGTTTTTTGGAGTGCAGATAGTAAATCGGTGTATTTTAATTGGAATCCAACGGGCGCAGCAGCAGATTCTTCATATCAATTTTCATTGAATGGTGGCCAAATAGACAAGGCCAATTATTTAGCCACGCAAAAATCATCGGCAGTTTCTAATGGTACTTATAATAATAGCCACAGCTTAATGGCCTATGTGTATCGCGGCGATTTGTTTTTATTGGATTTGACATCAAATAAAACCACACGAATTACCCAAACAGAAGACTACGAAAGCAACCCTCGGTTTGTAAATAATGATAATTGGTTAGTGTATGTCAAAAGCCAAAATTTGTTCGCTTGGAATATTCAAACAGGAACGACCGAACAAATAACCAATATTATTAAGCCCACAGAATCAGCACCAGCAGTTGCTAGCTTTACAAGCGGCGGCAGAGGCGGTGGAATGGGTCCCCGACAAGACGCAGGAGCAAGACAAGGCCAGTCTGTTGGCGGACAAGACCAATGGTTGCAACAGAACCAATTACAACTCTCCGAAGTGTTGCGCGATAGAAAAAATAAAAAAGAATTAAGAGATGCGTTTTTAAAAAGCAACAAAGAAACCGATACTTTAAAAACCATTAATATCGCCGATAAAAATTTACAAAATTTATCCATCAGTCCCGACGGACGTTTTGTTAGTTATCGTTTGTACCAAGCACCCGCTCCTTCTAAAAATACCATTGTTCCAGACTATTTAGCAGAAACAGGATATACCACCGATTTACCCGGACGCACAAAAGTGGGTAATGCTTTAGGAAAATACGAAAGCTATTTATACGATAGAAAAAAAGAAAAAGTATATCCCATTATTACCGATTCAATACCAGGAATTACAGATCAACCAGATTATGTAAAAGACTATCCGCAAAAATATGCAGGCAAAAAACCAATGCCTAGAAGTTTAATTATTGTAGGACCTTATTGGAATGATGCGGGCACAGCTGCGGTAGTAGATATTCGTTCGCAAGACAATAAAGACCGATGGATCATGCAAGTAGATCTAGCAACAGGAAAGCTTGCTTTATTAGATAGACAAAGAGACGAAGCTTGGATTGGTGGACCCGGTGTTGGTGGCGGTGGATATGGCGCAAATATTGGATGGGTAAATGATAGCTGTATTTATTATCAAAGTGAAGCAAGTGGTTACTCGCATTTGTATGTTTATAATTTAAATTCTGCTACTAAAAAAGCATTAACGCAAGGAAAATATGAAGTTCAAAGTTTGGTATTAAGTAGCAATAAAAAATATTTTTATTTATTATCGAACGAAGCACATCCTGGTCAACAAAACTGGTATCGCATAAAAACAGACGGCACACAAAAAGAAAAAATAACCAATCAATTGGGTGGTTACGAAATAAGTTTATCGCCCGATGAAAAATGGATTGCATTTAGGTATTCGTATATTAATAAACCATGGGAATTATTTATTCAAGAAAACGAACCCGGAAAAAAACCAACACAAATTACCGATAAAGCAGCGAGCGAAGCATTTAAAAAATATGCTTGGAGAGATACCAAGATAAAAACTATTGTTGCGCGTGATGGACAAAATATTTATACCAGAATTTATGAACCAAAACCAGGTACAAAAAATAAAGCAGCAGTAATATTTGTACACGGTGCGGGTTATTTACAAAACGTACACTATTGGTGGAGTAGTTATTTTAGAGAACAAATGTTTAATAATTTATTGGCCGATAAAGGATACACCGTAATTGAAATTGACTACCGTGCAAGTAGTGGATATGGAAGAGATTGGCGCACGGGTATTTATCGATTTATGGGCGGAAAAGATTTAGACGATGAAGTAGACGCCGCAAAATATTTGGTAAAAAATATGGGTATTGATTCGAACAAAATTGGTTTGTATGGTGGAAGTTATGGCGGCTTTATGACCTTGATGGCTTTGTTTACAGAACCCAATGTATTCAAGGCTGGCGCTGCATTGCGGCCGGTTACCGATTGGGCGCATTACAACCATGGTTACACTTCTAATATTTTAAACGAACCGGTAAACGATAGTATTGCTTATGCAAAATCATCGCCCATTAATTTTGCTGCAGGATTAAAAAACCATTTATTAATTTGTCATGGCATGGTAGACTTGAATGTAAATTTTCAGGATGCTGTAAGATTGTCTCAACGATTAATTGAATTAGGAAAAGACAATTGGGAGTTGGCAGTTTATCCGGTAGAAGATCATGGATTTGTAGAGCCAAGTAGTTGGACGGATGAATACAAACGCATCTTAAAATTATTCGATACTTATTTGTTGCAATAAAAGCGGGTAAAAAATCGAATGTTTTAAAACACCAAATAGGATAAAAGAAAATATTAAATATGTTTTCTTTTAGAGGTTGCGCGCGAAGTCTTTATTTTATTTATTCATTAAAATAAATAACCAGGACTGTTCAGGCGCCACTAATTTATTTAAATCATTAAAAGCTGTTGAGTAACGGATTCTTACATATCCAAACATTCTTTCAGTAGCCCAAAATAAAGAAGCGGTTCAAAATTTTGAACCGCTTCTTTGTTGAAATCTATTGAAAGTATAGAATTGATTATCGATTCATACTCATTAAAAATTCTTCGTTGCTTTTTGTTCCGCGCATACGTTTTAGTAATTCGTTCATTGCTTCTTCTGGGTTCATATCGTTTAAGAACAAACGCAAAATATTCATGCGGCCCAACACTTCTTTGTCGAGTAATAAATCGTCGCGACGTGTTGATGAACTAACCAAATCAATGGCAGGATAAATTCTTTTGTTGGCTAATTTTCTGTCGAGTTGTAATTCCATATTACCAGTACCCTTGAACTCTTCAAAAATTACCTCATCCATTTTACTACCTGTTTCAATTAAAGCAGTTGCTAAAATAGTTAAGGATCCGCCGTTTTCAATTTTACGTGCAGCACCAAAAAATTGTTTTGGTTTTAACAAGGCATTTGCTTCCACACCACCCGATAAAACTTTACCAGAACTAGGAGCAACTGTATTGTGTGCACGCGCTAAACGTGTAATTGAATCTAATAAAATAACCACATCGTGTCCGCACTCAACTAAGCGTTTTGCTTTTTGTAAAGCAATAGCAGAAACCTTCACGTGCTTTTCTGCAGGCTCGTCGAATGTTGAAGCAATAACTTCTGCTCTAACACTACGCTCCATATCGGTAACCTCTTCAGGACGCTCGTCAATCAATACCACCATCAAATAAACTTCTGGGTGATTGGCTGCAATAGCGTTGGCTACTTCTTTTAACAACATGGTTTTACCCACTTTAGGTTGTGCCACAATTAATCCACGCTGACCTTTACCGATCGGCGTAAAAATATCCATGATACGCGTGCTGTAATTATTAGAAGTAGTAAACAGGTTTAATTTTTCGAAAGGAAATAAAGGTGTTAAATAATCGAACGGAACGCGGTCACGCACTTCGTCGGGGCGCTTGCCATTGATATTATCCACCTTTAATAAAGCAAAATATTTTTCGCCTTCTTTTGGAGGACGAACTGCTCCATGAACGGTGTCGCCTGTTTTTAATCCAAATAATTTTATTTGAGATGGAGACACATACACATCATCTGGAGAAGATAAATAGTTATAGTCGGAAGAACGTAAGAAACCATAGCCGTCTGGCATCATTTCTAAAACACCTTCTCCTAAAATAACACCTTCAAATTCAATATTAAATGCAGGTTCTTTTCTTTGTTGTGGGTAGCGATGTTGCGGAGCTGCTTCGGTAACAGCAGTTTCGTTTTCGCCTTGTTGTTGTTCTTCGCCAGTGGTTGTTTCGGTAGAAGGCTGTTGTTCTGCTGTTGGTTGTGCTTCGCCAGGTGCTAGTTCTGAACCGGCTTCTGAAGGGACTTCTTCTGTTCGCGGTTTGTTGCGTGGCAAAGGAACTCTTTTTTGATTTGCAGGTCTGGTAGGTCGTTGTTGCGCAGGGGCGACCGCAGCAGCTTCTACAACAACAGGAGCAACAGGTTCTGGAACAATTTCTTCAACAGCAGGAGTTGGCTCCATAACTTCGGCCTCCTCAGTACCATTAGCGGTAGATGTTTTAACGGTGATGGGTTTGCGAGGACGTGCAGCTTTTTTCTTAGGCTCGTCTTTCACTTCACTGGCTTGCACTGCTTGCCCATCAAGTATTTTGTAAATCAATGTTTTTTTGTCTAATTTTTTAAAGCCGGGGATAGCAAGCTGATTTGCAAGGTCTTGCAACTCAGGTAGCAACATGTCATTCAATTGCAGGATGTCGTACATAAATTCAATTAATAAAAAGAAGCAGTTTGTCGATTAATAAATCCAGTCTAAGGGGGTTTGTACTCAGAAAGGTGTTTTGAAATTTTTTGATTGGAAAGAAGATAAACTAACGTATGGGGATTTAAGTAAAGACCCAATCAGTTCGGTTTCCATTGCAATGTTAAGCTAGAAAATTGAAAAAAAAGAATTTTTTGTGGGTTTTTAACGAAGATCTGGTCAATAACTAGTCAACTGCGGCTTGTTTGGTTATCTTTGGGCCAGATATTGAATTGGATACTAGGTGGATGCACCCAAAGGTCTTTATCAAACAGAAATAAGAATTAATTAGCGATGTTTAACAAAAGAACAAAAATTAAGGCGTTGATGGCCTTGGAGCCAAGCGAGCAAACAGTAACGGTAATGGGATGGGTGCGTAGTTTTCGCAATAACCAATTCATTGCTTTAAACGATGGCAGTACAAATAATAATATACAAGTTGTAGTAGCACTTGGCTTATTAGATGATGCAACTGTGCGTAGAATTACAACGGGCGCTTCTTTGAAAGTAATAGGAGAATTAGTGCCGTCTTTGGGCAAGGGACAAAAAGTAGAATTGAAAGCAACAACGTTAGAAGTGTTGGGTGATAGTGATGCAGAAAAATATCCCCTCCAACCCAAAAAACATAGCTTAGAATTTTTGCGTGAAATAGCACATTTACGTTTTAGAACCAATACGTTTGGATCGGTGTTTCGCTTGCGTCATTCTTTGGCATTTGCGGTGCACCAATTCTTTAACGAGAAAGGTTTTATTTATTTACACACGCCAATTATTACATCGAGCGATGCAGAAGGTGCCGGAGAAATGTTTCGTGTAACTACATTGCCTTTTGATGCAACGCCACGCAACGAAGACAATAGCATTAATTTTAAAGAAGACTTTTTTGGAAAGAGTACCAACCTTACTGTAAGCGGACAATTAGAAGGAGAACTAGGTGCCATGGCCTTTAGTGAAATTTATACTTTCGGACCAACGTTTAGAGCCGAAAACTCAAACACAGCAAGGCATTTAGCCGAATTCTGGATGATAGAACCAGAGATGGCATTCCATGATATTGAAGACAATATGAATTTGGCAGAAGAATTTATTCAATACCTAATTCGTTATGCCATGGCGCATAATATGGAAGACCTAGAATTCTTAGATGCACGTTTGGCAGAAGAAGAAAAACAGAAGCCACAAAACGAAAGAGCAGAAATGGGCTTGATAGAAAAATTGAAATTTGTAGTAGACAATCAATTTGAAAGAATCACTTATACCGAAGCCATTCAAATATTATTAGACTCGCCACATTATAAAAAGAAAAAGTTCAAATACGATGTTAGTTGGGGCATAGATATGCAAAGCGAACACGAACGTTATTTGGTAGAAAAGCATTTTAAAAAACCCGTAATTGTAACCGGATATCCAGCAGCCATTAAAGCATTTTATATGCGCCTAAATGATGGATGCGAGCCAGGAAAAGAAACCGTAGCAGCAATGGATATTTTAGCGCCAGGTATTGGAGAAATTGTAGGAGGAAGCCAACGCGAAGAGCGCCTAGAAAAATTAGAAGCAAGAATGACTGCTATGCATATTCCGCTAGAAGAAATGAGTTGGTATTTAGATACCCGTCGTTTTGGATCGGTTCCGCATGCAGGATTTGGATTGGGTTTTGAGCGTATGGTACAGTTTGTAACAGGAATGACCAATATTAGAGATGTGATAGCATTTGCAAGAACACCAAAGAATTGTGAGTTTTAAAAAGCACCATTCAGGCACCCGCAGTGTTTATTTTTAAAAAACTTGTGGATAATTTCTGAATATTGCTCGATGCCCTTATATTTGCAGCCCTTTAGGGATTGGAGCTAGGGTTGAAATTAACATTCTACCGAATTTCAGGAACTAAAAAAGCTAAGGTGCGGTAGCTCAGTCGGTAGAGCAAAGGACTGAAAATCCTTGTGTCGCCGGTTCGATCCCGGCCCACACCACTTTTAAACGATAAAACCCAAGCACTGCTTGGGTTTTTTGTTTTTGGGCGCGGAAACGTGCGCGGTTTGTATCCTTTCTTATGGTTGATCTATCTTGTTTTCAAGATCATTTTTTTCATTTTCATCCCAAAACTTTTTGATGAATACAGCGTGTTCAAGACCACTGTTTTTGATATTTACTTAACCCCTAGTCTTAAAATTTTATATTGAATTAAAGGGTTGGGTTATTGTTTATATAAAGGATTTTAAACAAATTTTTCAAAACATTAAAATTTTAGTAAATTGAATTCTAAAAAATATACAATGAAAAAACTTCTTTCCATTATTACCATTCTAGCGGTTTTTTGTGTAATTGCATGTAATCAAAAAACTAAAGTAGACGAACCAAGTAAATCAAAAGCTTCTTTTACTCAAAATGGTCCAGAAATAGATCTGATGAAAAAAAGTATGGAGGCTTATGCAAAAGGCGATTGGGTTACATATAGGGAGTGTTTTGATGATAGCACTTTTTTTGTTGTTAATCAATGGCCTTTTGATACTACAACAAAAAAAGTATCCCTTGACTCAGCAATAGCTAATCATAAAAAAGGCAGAGAAACAATGTGGGATAGTATGAATGTTAATAAACCAATATATGAAGTTGTTACTGATTCTGCTGGTATTAAATATGGTCACATCTGGGCCAAATTGACCCCAAAATATAAAAAGACACATGAAGAAGTAGCTATTGTTCTATTTGAATCGGTAGGATTTAAAAACAATAAAATTGCTTGGGTTTGGAATATTTATGACAGAACTAAAATTGTTAGTTTAATGAAGTAATTTAATCTAAACTATTTCAAAGAAGCCGTCTCAAAACAAATTGAGACGGTTTTTTTTTTGAGATTTGAAGTTGATGTTTTGTAGAAACCATCATTAAAACAAGTTTTTATTTAAACTCATCTTTAAATGTGAATTATTAGAGATTATGATTTTTATATGGAATTGTTTTCCTATAAATCTGTGAAGCTAAATCGGTATAAGACAATATTATATTACCAATCCTTTTTTGAATTGAATATAATTATCAATAATTTCTTTCATATATGCCGCTTTGTCTTTTGCCATTCTCTTGGTTACATCTTTAGTGTAGGTAGTTCCGAGGTGGTCGTAAAAAAATTTCGTAGTGAAGAGCATTAATTCAACTAAAAACGGTAGCGTTTCAATTCCTTTCTTTTCTAATAAATAATAGATATTTTTCTTATTTAATAAACCTTTATTTCGACTTATAAAACCCATGCATTCCAATTTCTTCAATCGGTTAGAAAGCATTTTACTAGGTATACCCTCTAAAGAATCTTTTAAATCGTTGAATAGCACTTTATGATGAAAAAGCATATCTCTCAAAACCAATAATGTCCATTTATCACCTAAAACATCTAATCCAGTTGCGATAGGACACAATGAACGATATTCAATATAATTCTCATCTTTCATAATCTCAAAAATATAAAAATTATAACTAGATTCTCAAAATTTATGATTACATAAATTTAACTCTGTAGGTATCAAAAAGATACTTAAATTTGATGATTATTAATTTAAAACAAAAAATTATTATGAAAAAGGTAGGATTGATTATTTTAATTAGTTTTTTATTTTGTTCTTTTTCTAATGCTCAAGAACTTAAATCCAAATTTCTTTTTGAAGTAAAAATTAACTTGAAACCTGCTGTTGAGGTAGGGCAAGCTTTAACAGGTAAAAGAACTATTTATCCTGTTTTAGATGGATCTTTTGAAGGACCAAATTTAAAAGGAAAAGTATTGCCAGTTGGAGGCGATTGGCTTCTTCAAACATCTGATAACATGAATAAAGTGGATGTTAGAATTTCTTTACAAACAAATGAAGGCGAAAACATTTATATGAGCTACCAGGGTTTTATAAAAATAAATGCTGATGGTTCCTATTATTTTAGAACCACTCCCTATTTTGAAACCGGTTCAAAAAAGTTAGCTTATTTGAATCATATTGTTTGTGTGGGTGTAGGTACAATTGTAAAACCAGGCGAAGCGGTTTCATACAAAGTGTATGAAATTCTATAAATTTAATTGGTCAGCATAACCCTCATAAAATTTAAACAATAAAACCCACGCTGGTCGTGGGTTTTTCTATTCTATGCGCAGAATCGTGAGTGGAAACATCCTTAAACTATTAGTTAATACACTTCTATTCAAGTATAAACACATATCGATATCATTACAAAGAAAAAACAGGATATAGCTTACTTTATAACATAAAAATTCAAATTTTACCCTAACTTTGTTACAAATGCTCGTGTATTTTACCACAACTTTATTACATGTTCAAAAGACAGCTATTACTAGAACTTGAAAAATGGAGGCAAAATAAGCCCCGCAAACCACTCGTAATTAGAGGTGCTAGGCAAGTTGGGAAAACTACCCTTGTGAATCAATTTGCTGAGCAGTATGAACAATACATCTATTTAAACCTAGAACTATCAGAAGACAAAGAACCATTTGAAAATTTCTCATCCATAGAGCATTTAATAAATACATTATTCTTTCTTAAAAATAAAACAGTAGCTAAAAAAAGTACCACATTAATATTTATTGATGAGATACAAGAAGTTCCAAAGGCATTAAATACGCTTAGATATTTTTATGAATTAGCCCCTGAAATATCAGTTATTGCTGCTGGCAGTATGCTTGAAACTTTATTTGATAAGAATATTAGTTTCCCAATAGGTCGTGTTGAATATAAAGTTATCAGACCAGTTTCATTTCCAGAATTCCTATCAGCAATTAATGAAACAGCAGCATTAGAACAGTTAATACAAGTGCCAGTAACTGCATTTACTCAAACGAAATTAATAAGCCTTTTTCATACGTATGCATTAATAGGCGGAATGCCAGAAATTGTACAACATTATGCTACACATAAAGACCTAGTAATATTAGGCCCTATTTATGATTCTTTAATAAGTGGATATTTAGACGACGTTGAAAAATATGCAAAGAGCAATGCGCAAATTTTACACTTAAGGCATTGTATTCAAAGTTCATATGCTCAAGCTGGTAAAAGAATAAAATTTGAAGGTTTTGGTAACTCAGTCTATAAGTCACGTGAGATGGGAGAATCATTAAGAACTTTAGAAAAGGCATTGCTCATGCAATTGGTTTATCCTATTACCACTGCAAATCTTCCAATGGTTCCTGACATAAAAAAATCACCAAGGTTACAAATTTTGGATACGGGATTATTAAATTACTTTGTAGGAATTCAGAAACAAATTATTGGTTCTGATGATTTAAATAGTATTTATCAGGGAACATTAATTGAACATCTTATTGGTCAAGAAATATTATCGTTTCAATATAATGCACTAAGTGCGCTGAACTTTTGGGTAAGAGAAAAAAAAGAATCTACTGCTGAGGTTGATTATTTATTCTCATACAATGGATTGATTATACCTATTGAAGTTAAGTCTGGCGCAACGGGCACCTTAAAATCGTTGCATAGCTTTATGGACTTAGCCCCACATGATATAGCTATTAGGTTTTATGCTGGAGCATTGAAAATTACAAATGCCATAACTCAAAAAGGAAAGCATTACCAAATACTCAACCTGCCATATTATTTAGGTTCTCAAATTGAGAAATATATTGCTTGGTTTATCCAAACAAAAAAAGTTGGACATTAAAGTTGACATAAAAAAAACGTAACTCATTATCAAGTTTACAAAATAGATTTTTTCACGGCATAAGGCAATTGGGCAATGGTAAAATACATCTACGAATTTAAAACCTCTACCGATACAGTCTTACGTGATATAAAAGATTTGATAGAAAAAGGCATCTTGAAACAAGCGCTCGAGGGAGGACGAAACGTAAAGTATGAATTGATGGATTTTTAATACTAAAATGCGCTTAGTATAAAATTTGTTATAAGCTAATTGAAGAAGTATTTATCCCTTAAAATTTTTATAAACTACCGCAATCACAACTCCAATTAAAGAAGATGCCAAACAAAACTTTGCATAATTGTTTTGTTTCTTCTTATAAACAAAATACATGATTGGGCCAAAGATTGGCAATACGAAAGAAACCACTAAAAGTAAGAATTGGTAAAAACGTATCTTATTATTTTGTTGCTGCATAAATTTTGTAAAAAGGGGCATTGCTTAAAAAAAACAACGCCCCATGATTAACTTTAATAGGTATTAATTTTCAGGTCTATAAATTGCACCAGTTGCAACATCAACTATTAAAGGGACTAAACCGAAACATACATCGCCTAAAAAAGCAACTACTCTTATTTTTCTTGCAGGCTGCCCTTGAGCTGGTTTGGTTCTTTGATAATCTGAAACCTTGCCTCCAAAAATAGTAGCGCATGAAGAACTAAATAAAGTGATTGATGCTAGTAATACAACTAATAAATTCCTTGGTGTTTTTTTCATATTTATAAATTTTATACCTACTCTATTTTACAGTTTTCGGTAACCCTGTTGAGTTTAAAACTCAAATTCGTAAAATATTTAAGCTGCAAGTTCCAAATGAATTAAACCATTTTTTAACCTGTAAAATAACTGTAGCAAGGTTTTTATTAGGTGTAACGATTTAGAGTATAAGTGTTTTGTTTCTGATAATAATTGATTGGTTAATTTCTGATAGTATATCTTTTTTTCGCCTGAAAGAAATTGGAATGCTTTCACCGCTCGACATGATTGCTAATAGCGAACCCTTTTTCTTTATTATACTCAAGTGAAGTATGTTGATTAAAAAGCTATGATGTATCCTAAAAAAAAATTCTTTAGGCAGATTCAATTCGTGGTATTTCAAATTATTCGACGAGAGTTTAAATCGGTTGTCAATCAAATGAAACTTGGTATAGTTTTTAGATGATTGAAGAAATAAAATACTTGTGATTGGAATGTATTCAGTTTCTTCAACAGAGTCTAATTGGTACCTTTCGTTTAGAATCTTATTAATTATCAATGAATTAGTAAATTCAGAAGTTGCTATGTGGCTCAATACCTTTATTTGCTTTTAAAAATGGAATTTTACTTCTAATAAAACTTTAGAATTAGCAACAAGTTATAAGATGGAGGTAGAATATATAGAACTGATGTATAAGTGTTTTATTATTTTTTATAAGTGATATTTAGTTAACCACAACTGAATCTAGATTACGAATTTTGAAGTTTTGAGCCGCTCTAACAAATCGAGCTTTTTTCTAAATGAGATTGGTAGCTTTTCGTTATTGCTCATGATGGCATTCATCTCTTCGTTTTTTTCAATTCGATTTAAATGATGAAAATTAACCAAGTAGCCATGATGAATTCTTAAAAAAAGTTCTTTTGGTAATTTGTTCTCGAAATACTTTAAAGACTTACTCGCTATTATTTTATTATTATGTATGGTAAAAATTTCGGTGTAATTCTTTAATGCTTTCAGGTAAACAATATCCTTTAAAAAATAATAATCATTATAGTTGGCAGATTCAATAGTAAGTTTTGTGTTTATTAGATTATCGTATTGTGTATTATTAACCCCTATTTCACTAATTCCTTTTTCAATGGCTATATTAAAATCTAATTCATTAATTGGCTTTAATAAATAATCAATAGCTTTTGATTGTAATGCTTTTATTGAAAATTCTATATGACCAGTGATAAATATTATTTTTTTATTGGGTTTAAATAAATCAATAATATCAAAAACATTTTCTTCACCTAACATTATATCTAAGAGTAAGATATCTGGCCTATAAAATAAAAAGTCGTTATAGGCAGAAACTAAATCATTTGAGATTGCCACAATTTCAATATCATTAAACTTTGTTAGATACAACTTTATTATGTTAATACTACTTAAATCATCTTCTACTATTTGCAGTTTTAAACTCATATACTTTTTAAATTTGAAGGCAGTGTTATAGAAACAAGCATTTGATTATTGGCATTCTTTTTATACTTAATAGTACAGTCATAATAGTTGTTAGTACCAGCAGCTTGGCAGGTTTCATTGATTTTGCCATTTATAATTGCCATCCCACTATAGTCTTTTCTTTTTTTAACCTTTATATTATACAACAAATCAGAAACCAAATAAATGGAAATATAAGTTTCGTTATAGGAGGCTTTGTTTGTAATGTTTATTTTGATGGTACCACTCTTTAAACCTGAATGCTTATATATATTTTCTATAAATGGCTGAAA